>WLWD01006238.1_pt1 | contig 100582 bp, 73 predicted proteins | sample 6712731 | NCBI WGS metagenome assembly WLWD01 (sample SAMN12718690, study PRJNA576275) | sponge metagenome | isolation source: marine sponge | host: Mycale hentscheli | place: New Zealand: South Island, Marlborough, Capsize Point | collected 2014-11-01 | reverse complement strand
GCACGGCAACGTCGTTGACAAATACCTATCGGCAGAGGTGGAAGCAGGCAGAGTGGCAGTAGCAGGCTCGCCGCAGCAGGCCGAGACGTGGGCAATCCACTGCAGCCCATTCGGGGTTATCCCCAAAAAGAACAGGCCGGGCAAGTTTAGGCTGATTTTGAATCTGTCAGCTCCGGACGGAGCCAGTGTCAACGACGGCATTTGCAAAGAAATGGCCTCACTATCTTATGTCACCCTGGACAGGGTAGCAGAGGAGGCAGCTGGGCTGGGGCGAGGCGCATGGCTCGCCAAGATGGACATTCGACAAGCGTACCGCCAGGTGTCCGTTCATCCTGAGGATAGGCACCTGCTGGGCATGAGGTGGCGGGACCTGGTATACGTCGATACGACGTTACCGTTCGGCCTGAGGTCCGCTCCACTGCTGTTCACAGCTCTAGCAGATGCCGCATTGTGGGTCATGGCAAGACGTGGCGCCACACATGTGTTCCACTACGTGGACGACTTCATCACGATGGGCGGTAGCAGGGCCGATTGCCACAAGAACTCGGCAGTCATGCACGAAGTGTGCACTGAGCTAGGGCTCCCACCGGAGCCAGAGAAAGATGAAGGCCCGGCAACCCGGCTCACGTTCCTGGGCATCGAAATCGATACCGTGGCAATGGAACTGAGGTTACCTGCCGATAAACTGGCACGGTTGCAGGAAGAACTGCGTGGATGGCGGGGCAGGAAAGCCTGCAGAAAGAGGGAGTTGCTCTCCCTGATAGGGCTGCTTGCACACGCGTGCAAAGTTGTAAGGCCCGGCCGGACGTTCATCAGAAGGCTGATAGAGCTGTCGACCACCGTGAAAAAGCTGAACCACTTCGTCAGGCTGAACAGGGAGGCGAAGTCAGATGTCGAATGGTGGTGGCAGTTCGGCTCGGGCTGGAATGGCGTGCAGCTGCTGGAAAACGCCGACAAGAGACGGAGGACAGATGAGCTAGTGTCCGACGCGTCAGGCTCATGGGGCTGTGGTGCATACTGGGAGAAATCATGGTTTCAGCTCCCATGGGCAGGCCAGGCAGCAGGCTGGCACATCACGGCAAAGGAACTGGTGCCGGTAGTGGTGGCAGCTCTGCTGTGGGGCAGCAGGTGGCACGGTGCAGTGGTGCCAGTTAGATCAGACAACGCGGCAGTAGTGCATATCATCAACAAAGGCACGTCGCAGGATGGGACGGCGATGCATCTGGCAAGGTGCTTGGCCTTCTGCAAGGCCGAGTTCAATATGGAACTGGTGGCGTCCCACATCAAGGGAGCCGACAACGGGGTAGCAGATGCCTTGTCAAGAAACAATTTGAAAAAATTCTATGCGCTTCACCCACAGGCAGATCCGGAGCCGGTACCCATCCCGGAGGCAATACTGGACCTGCTGCTGGTCAAACAACCAGACTGGACGTCGCAGGCTTGGACCGAGCTGTGGAGCGCTATCGCGAAAGCTCGGTAGCTGCCTCCACGGGACGGGTGTACAGCTCGGCACAGGGGCGGTACACCCGATTTTGCCGTGAGTCGGGGTCGGCGCCGTGGCCGACGTCGGAGCAAGTTCTGTGCAGGTTCATAGCTCACCTGGCCGACGGAGGTATACGGGCAGCATCCCTAAAGAGTTACCTGGCTGGTATCAGGCACGGGCACATTGCAGGTGGCTGGGGCGATCCTCGGATCAACTTGATGGCAGGACTGGAACAGGTCTTGAAAGGCATCAAGCTGACACAGGCCAGGTCGGGGGTGGCAGCATCGGCACCCAAGAGACCAATCACACTGGACGTCCTAGAGGCACTAAGGCAGGTCTGGCAGAGCGCGGAGGGCCACTGGGACGCATCCATGCTGTGGGCAGCTAGCTCACTCTGCTTCTTTGGTTTCTTCCGCTCGGGCGAACTCACGGTCCCGTCAGAGGCGGCGTTCGACCCAGGAGCCCACTTGGCGTTTGATGACGTGAGGGTGGACAGTTTGGCAGCACCCAGCAGGCTGTGCATAAGGCTCAAGGCATCCAAGACCGACCCATTCAGACATGGGGTTGACGTATTCGTGGGCAAGTCTGGGGACGAACGCTGCCCAGTGGCAGCAGTGCTGAACTACATGATCAAGAGAAAGAGTGGTCCGGGACCATTCTTTCGTTTTCAAGATGGATCGGCACTGACAAGGCCAAGATTCGTGGCGGAAGTCAAGCTGGCACTGTCGGGGGCTGGTCTGGACAGCAGCAGGTACGCGGGGCACAGCTTCCGCAGCGGTGCCGCCTCGACGGCAGCCGAACGTGGCATAGAGGACTCCGTCATAAAAATGCTGGGCCGGTGGCGGAGCTCTGCGTTCCAACGCTACATCAGGACGCCGAGGGACCGTCTGGCCGGCATATCGGCGGTACTGGCCAAGCAAGACTCCCACACAGACGTTGGGCGGGGGTCGTTGAGTTGAACGCATGCTGTATCATTCTCACCCTGTAAATCACGTATATATAGTTCATGGAAACGAACAAATGAGTGCATAGGGGGGAGGGGGTGGCAGTAGTAGTATAGGTGTACGGTAGATTAGGCTAATGGGAATCGGAACAAGGTGGTACCGGGGGAGAGCGGGTGCTATGGTTTGGAGGGTGGAGGCTTCGATTTTGGCCCGGCAGCAGGTGCCAAAGTCGGAAGGCATTGGCCAGACAGCAGGGGCCAATGCGACCCCAAACCATCGGCACACAGAAAAATAGGGGCAAGGCAACAGCTGCCTGGCACGAGGACAGGCCCCCAAAGATGAGCAGAATGCTGCAACCGGTGCCGGGCAGCTGACAGGCCCGAGCACCGCAGGCAGGCCTGGGCAGAGCAAAACAGGCACAAGCGCTGCAGACAGGCCCGGGCACAGCTGACAAGCCCGAGCGCTGCAGGCAGGCCTGAGCACAGCGGACGCCAAGGTGCGGCAGGCAAGCCCGACCTCGGTACCACCCGGCACACACGTAACTCAAGCAACACAGGCAGGTACGGCAAAGCAGAGCAAAATTGATACCAGTGCAAAGCGTTAAATGAAGGTTAAAGTCCCACGTTAACCGGCGTTAACGTCTGCACTGGGAGGGGCAGGGCAAGGTCACGAGAGTGACATGGAAATAGGTGGAGCACGGCTTAGGCGGGAAGAGCAGACCTCGTGCTAGCAACAGTCAGTTAGTCAAAGCAGACAGCAGAGACAACATGGATGATGAGAACCCTCAGGCAGGACCAGCCCCAGTTGTGGCTGCCGTCAACCTAGACGACCGCACACTGGAGGCAATCGTAAACGCACCCACCCACCTCATCCCTGAGGATAAACAGAGGAAGGCAGGGCACGCGGAGGGATAAGGGGCTAGGACAGGGTAGTTAGGGACTCCATCGAGAGCGCCGGCAGTCGGTACTCTGGATGTGAAAGGTACCAGGTTGGGGCTTGCAGGAGGAGGCTTCAATTTTGGCCCGGCAGCAGGTGCCAAAGTCGGAAGGCATTGGCCAGACAGCAGGGGCCAATGCGACCCCAAACCATCGGCACACAGAAAAATAGGGGCAAGGCAACAGCTGCCTGGCACGAGGAGAGGCCCCCAAAGATGAGCAGAATGCTGCAACCGGTGCCGGGCAGCTGACAGGCCCGAGCACCGCAGGCAGGCCTGGGCAGAGCAAAACAGGCACAAGCGCTGCAGACAGGCCCGGGCACAGCTGACAAGCCCGAGCGCTGCAGGCAGGCCTGAGCACAGCGGACGCCAAGGTGCGGCAGGCAAGCCCGACCTCGGTACCACCCGGCACACACGTAACTCAAGCAACACAGGCAGGTACGGCAAAGCAGAGCAAAATTGATACCAGTGCAAAGCGTTAAAACGGCAAAAAACGGATATATTTAAGGAAATGGTCGCCACAAAAATAATAACAATGAATAATTTGAAAACTACAAATGTGACAGTCTATGGGAAAAGGGGGCACTTCACTTAAAAATTGAAATTGAGATATAGGCTCCAAAAGTAGGTCATAGGAAAAATTCTTTCTTTCTCCTATTTTTGTTTTTTGCAGAATTAGTCTTAGTGACCCTTACTCTAAGTCTATGCCAAATTTCAAATGCCGAAACAACTTAAAAGACCCCAAGCGTGCCGTGGAAAGACAAGCTTCTTTTTATTGTCTCGTTCTCCGAAGTATAATAAACGGGGAATGGGCGGAGTTTCAAACAAGCAGCTAAAAAAACGGCATAGCTTTGAGAATAGTGCATGTAATCTACAGCTTACCTCTGGCTGAAAGTTTACCACTACATGGAGTAGAGTAGCCAAGGATTCCGACAAGACAGGCTGTGAAGCGCTGTGAAAGCTAAAAAGAACTCTACACAAACTTCGTTAGTCGCCGTTAAAAAGCGGCTGTACGATTTAATTGCGTATTCGGAGTACGCCGTTAAGTATACGGAAACATTAATTATGCCGGAAGTGGAAATTCAATTTATGTTTTCTAATTGCTTAGCTGAATACAGCCCAGTTCAACTGCCAGTTTCTCTGCACGGGGAAGGTTTTACCCTCCAGTATTTTAGCACTAAGTTGAGATAAATTGTTAACTCAATTTTTTTGGTTTGAGTGAAGTGCCCCCTTTTCCCATAGACTGTCGCAAATTGTAAATCGAAAAAAGCCTCTGTAATTTTGTCGGCGGTAAGTTCCAGAGTCCGTGGAGGGTGAGACCCCCAACTGTGGAGTTGAATTGTCGGGGATATTTTGCCATTTATGTTGGAGAATGCCACGCTTATATCTGACTTCTAATTTCTGGTAAGCCAGCTTATTTTACTGTGAGGTCCACTGTATAGGATAGCCTGCAAAACTTAAGAAATATATAAAAGTAGGCCATAGCAACATAATTGATTTAGTTAATGGATTTGCGTGGGTGCATGCGTAGGCGGTGTGCCAGCACCCTTAAAATTCAAAAACTTATGGGAGATCCATTTCTATTCGAGTTAGTGGCGGTGGTAAGCTAATACACTATTTGTCACAGTTATAAGCCCTACTCAACAGCTTTTAAATTGACAATTCATTGTCCACTAGACGAACCACAAGGTAAGTCTTGGGTAGGTATGTTCAGTTGTGTGAAAGTATTGTGCGTTACAACTATTAAGAAAAGTAACGTGACTTGATTTTGTTGCTTCTGTTTCAACTCAAACAGTTGAGGGGAGCAGTTACTATGGCATTATGAAACCCCTTTACCGTATATGCGTAATTTAACAACTCTACTTTATTTTAGTAGTTTGAATAACAATAGTGTAGTTTAAGACTCGCTCGCCATTTGTGCTCAAGCACACCACTAGTTTATGTAATAGTTAGAGCATAAGCCTGAAGCCCAAGGGCTGTAGGCTGAGGGCTTTGTGCACTAAATTCACCAGTACCTAAGCGCATGTCTAACTATTTTAGATCCCGTTTACCCATGTCCAGTTTCCACTAGCAACTTTGTTTATCAGCATTTTCGCAGAAATGGCGGTGTCAAGCGAATTCTTCTGTGTTAAAAATTAAAATTCAATTAAAATTCAATTGAAGCACACGGGCAAGTTACTTTAGCACTGTAGCTGCCAGCTGTTATCTCCACACCCAGCTTCAGTGTTAGAAGTCAAAATCATTCATATAAAAATAGTATAGTCTTTAGGCTCCTCACCATTTGTGCTCAAGCACATCACTAGTTAATGAAAGACGTTATGTGCAGAACGGCTGACCCTCACCTTTGACCTCATGCGATGTCTTTGCGCGCGCTCTTGTTGCTAGCTTTCACCTTCGACCTTTGTGGAAAGTTGTCCTTGGTGACCCTGCAAGATTGATTTAGGAGGTGGTTCGTTAGGTTGGTTGCTCGTTGCTGGCTAGGCTTGTGCTGCCTGTGAGTGATGGTAAGGGAGAAGAGGACTGCAATGGCAGAGTTTTCTTTAGACACCTCTCCCCACCAAACTTGTAAAGCATGTAACTGTCTGAACTTATCATCTGCTGCCAATTTATTGCTGAAAGTGTGGGTTAGGGATCAATAGCACTCGTAAAGCAACTGAAATAGCACTCGCCGAGTACTATTTCAATTGCTTTACGAGTGCTGTTGATTCCAAAAGTACAGATTACCTGTGCTATCACTCGCTAATAGTAGGCCATCTTTTTAATTATTTGCACTTGTAGCTACACTGTATCAGTCACTCACTATCTTTGTATTTTAGGATTAGATTCCTCTGGAATTTCGGTTTCAACCTATGGCTCCTCTTAAAATGTTTAAAATTTTCCGTCTAATATGGGTAGAGCTTCTGTGGTACAGAATGACATTGTCTCCAACTAGAATCTCTCCAAATGTACGTTTCCAAGGTTAATACTGCATGCGTGCACACTTATCCGTATTATTTCACTTAGCTACTGTGGTATTTCACTTAGTTTCCACTTAGTTACCGTGTTATTTCACTTAGTGCTATTTCACTTAGTTACGTGCTATTTCACTTAGTTACGCACTATTTCACTTTCTCTGTGCGGCTTCAATTGAAAAGTGATTTTCCCACACATTTTTGAATGGGCAATTTACGTGCCGTACTATTAAATTTAGAAATTGTTGTGACAATACGCCATCTGACAAGGAATAGTCTGAAAAATCATTAACATGAACAAACTCAAAACCAGTTTCATTGGTTTTCTTCATATTCATGTTCCATATCATCGTCAGAAGTGGCAGTAAACACTCGGCCACTGTAACTAATGAAATGCCCCCCCCCCCCCACCTCCCTAGTACTTTAGTGAGATTGTGTTGTTGTTTTTTCCCATTAGTGTACTGGCAATTTTTAATTAACAGTGGTATACATGATGACAGTGGCTAAGGTGTAAGGCTAAGTAGGAAAAATAAATAATACAAAAAAAAAAAAGAGAGGAAGGAAATTTTTATTCTAAGTCTTGACACAGAATTACATCTTATAAGGTGTATTGCATGATTAACTTTTTAATGTCGATTGCCCCCCCCCCCCCATTCACATTGTCTAACTTAGCTCCCCCTTGGGTGACAAGCCGGAAGAGCCCTAATGATGATAGGGATAATAGGGTGTTGAACTTGTCTACAATCAGTATGGGTCATGAGATCCTCAGAAGTGTGTCTAAGAGTTGGCCAGAGATATATTTATCGTATTGACAGTGGTTAGTGTGCAGCAGTTCAATATGATGGGATTTCTTGGATAATATTTATTTGACTAGGTATAAACATACTTGATTATTAAAGTTCAATGTTTTTTTTTTTAATAGCGGCCTAAATGTTTGATTAATAAAAACATTTAGGTATGACTAGTGGTTTGAACTTTAATAATCAAGTATGAATATGATGGGATGGAAGTCAACGGCTTCTATATCGATATCTGAACACAGCTGATGTCTTTTATAGTAGGCCTTCACTATGTATATAGAAATTTGTAAGTACTGTAAGTAGCTGCAGCCAACAACTCCACATTAGTTATCAAGATGTCTAGTCAAAGCATTTATTTGAAGTGAGAATTCATATCAGGTGGATTTATTGAAGTTAAATGGGGAAAAAAACAATTGCGGCCGCATTAATGCAGCCACGGAAGTCGATCACTTTAAAGAATCATAAAAAATACAATATTAAAGCTATATGTGACATACGGTAATCAAAAGACGTCTAAAAGACTTGCTCATTCTGACAATGGCAAAAACCTTCTTTTGCTATGTAACCTTTACCAATTTTTTGTACCATTCGATCAGGAGTTTACGGCTTCTTGTTTTACAACCTTTGAGGGTATTAAAATCTTCTGGCGAATTTAGCCATGTTAGAGAAGAAGAAAGTAAGGACCAATAGTTAGCTACCTGTGCAGCCGTTTTCCTTAGGGTTAGAACTGTAGAAAGTAATGATGGGGCCTCAGGGAAGCCAGTATAATCAAGCAGGACTAAGTCCAGTAGCAATAGATGTCTACCTAATACAGGTATTAGTAGGAAGGGGTGATGAATCTGTAATGATAGAAAGAGTGCTAGGAGTGTGAGAGCAGCAAGCAAGAGAAGGTTTGATTCAGTTTATTTGAATGTTAGAAGTGAATGTCATACTATTCTGTGTTGAAACCACTTTATTTACCTGTATAAAGTTGGGTTTTTTCTATAGCCTTACTTTATACATTAAAATGTGATGGGAAGAGAAATGTATTTTATTTTATCACTTTTAAAAAGTCACTGATGAAGGCTACATGGAGCCGAAACATTTGAACTATTATTCCACAGATACTACAGAAATTAAAAATAAATCTATTTTAGTATGAAGCTGTATATTTTAATGTAGTAATATGAATCTTTATGTAATACTTAATTAAGTTATTTTACCATCACTTCACCCTTGGTCGTAACTTGTGATACCTAAATTTTTAATCAGTGAATGAGTATTGATCAAAACTGAATCCTGTCATTCATTAGTAGTGTATGCCTGTGTGTGCAACTAGTTTCCTGTGTAGGAATGTTTCTTCTATAATATATAGAGCAGACGTTTCTTCCCTGTCACTAACCTCTAAAATTAATGTTGTTGTGGTTTTTTACCACACTGTCTTGACCGTTCCATTTCTGCATTATACTACAGAATGTGTTCATGCATGCCTCTACCTCTTGTTGTGTTACAACTGGCTCCAATCCAGAGATCCAGAACTGCCGTGTTAGTGAATATTTTTAAGAGACTATACCTCTCAGCTAGAGTTTGATAAACTGTTTCTAACAATTTCTTGGTGGGATTAGCTTGCAAAGTATAAGTTGAATTTCATGATTGCATTTATTCACTTCATGTGTTTTCTTTTTCTATTGCTTTTCCTTGTAGTGGGATGGAGTGGGTGAAGCTGCTTTCGATGTCTCTGACTTAGACTATCTGTGAATGATGGCTCAAGAAGTGTCAACATTTGATCTTAGAGTTACCTGACATTGCTGAAGTGATGGCATGGTGAGTGTTCTCTAGAGTGTGTTTTTAATAAGGAAGTATTGATTCCAATAGGTCTACATTGCTAGAATGTATCACCAACACTCAGAGCAATTAGTAGCTCTGGCTAGCTTGTTGTGGTCACCTAGGACAAAAGTGTGTGTGTTAGTGTCAATAAATATACATATAAATATGTACGTCAAGTTATGTAATCAGATGTCACTGTATATGAGCTTAGTGATCTGAATGCTAGTCGTACTCTGGCAAGTTTCTGAAGGCTGATCTTATGCAATATAACCTGTGATTTCCCCCTAAATGAATTTGTGCCTCCCAAAACTTGCCGATTTAATTCCTGGGGAACACTGTTGCAGTAACAAGGAGTGACTAATGCAGTAACATTAACACATGATCCTGTGACCGTTCTGTTGGAAGATGTCTATTATTTCAGCTAACTTTATTTTGTGTAATCTATGACCTTCAGTGGCATTGGCATCAGCTGTGTCTAGTTCAGTTCTAGTTAGGAGGTTATACCTCCATGTATTCTACATAAAAATGAGTCTATATGTAGGATAACAAGTTCTGTTCTCTTAGTCAGTTTTGTCATTAGTTGTTATGAGTTTCATATCACTAAATTACCAGCTGTAGTTGTACCAAGTTTAATGCTTGGTTTCCCTCAGTTGGAACATCTCTAAAAATATTCCAGTCTGCGGAACGTTTTAGTTCTTTTAGAACCTTTTAGAGGAGCCATGCAATGGCAGTTAAGTGTGGGCATATCTGAACAATTTTTCAAATTTTATCTATCTGTGTCTCTGGCTTGTAGTTTATAAGCACATTATTTATTCCTGACAGGCTTTAGGATCTATTTTGATCACGTCATATTAAATCTCGCTTTACTGGACCCTTTACCTACTGCTATGCGGCGGGTAGGCTGACATTAAGTAGTTTGTTCAGTTCCCCTCACTAATTGGGAAGACCACAAACAATAGATGACATAATAAGGTGGTATATCCTGTGACATAAGACTGCTCTAACTTTTTGTGTGTTGTATTTCTATATGTCTGACTGAGTGAGTGACATCTGTGCCATGAAATATTTTAGTGGTTATTCAGTCATTCTCGGCTGAAATAATTATTGGCTGTTAGAACGAGAAAAATTTGCTATTATTTTAGTGGTTTTACCCACACTAATTAAGCCCACCATCACATCACCCGAGCCCAGGTAAAGGTCGGCAGAGGACCTGCAAATACTGCGACCATTCAGCTAAGCGATCACGTATGGGGTGTCACATGTGGAGCAATGGCACCCGGGCACAAGTACATTAGTCCTGATAGCCACTGTTCTCAGTGCTTGTAGCCTAAGCCTAGCAGCTACCTGTTACTTCCTTGCCAGAATGGCTGGTTCACCCGGCACTATTAGCTCTCTAAGGATGGCTGCTCATCAGTGGTGGTATTATTTAAATAGTAAGGGGCTGGAGATATACACTACTGTACTCTATGTAATTAGCTTTCTGTAGGTCAGGTTGGACTAATAGGATCTAAATCATCAATCAGTGGTGAATGGCCTTGATTGATGCAATCAGCTGAAAATAGGAGTTCTATGGCTCAATAATACATGGACATGCTGCTGGTCCATTTGCCTTGCTTAACTAGTACAGTTATGTTAAGAGTTGGACTCTAGTTCTAATGCTGTTACTCTACCCCAGCAGTTGCAATCTCTAAATCACGAAATCATGCTGCCAACCCTCATTATGATCAGGCGTAGGCCTTCGTTACAGGTGTGGGGTGCATTGCCGGCTCCCACTCTTCTTATTCAAACCTTCATGAACAAAATTATGATCATCATTGTCCATTGCATGTTAGTAACTATGTGCAGTATTTAGTAATGGCTGTATTGCCAAGATTGGCTCTGTCAAGTAGTCTCTGTGAGTAGTATTTATTCTTGTTCTTACCCATCCTCACACTCAGACTTGCTGCCTATCTAGTTGCACATCGTCATACTCAATCTGTGCCTCTCTGACTCACTGCCATCCAATCTTGCACTATCAGACTTGCCTACCTAATCTCGCACTGACGCCCAGGGCTTATCTATTCTTGCATACACTATCAGGCTTGCTGCCTATGTTTTCTCAAGCTTGCTCCTTAGGTATTCTCAGGCTCACTACCTATGTATTCTCAGGTTAACTGCCTATCTATTCTCAGGCTCACTGCCTATGTATTCTCAGGCTCACCGCCTATGTATTCTCAGGCTCACTGCCTATGTATTCTCAGGCTCACCGTCTATGTATTCTCAGGCTCACCGCCTATGTATTCTCAGGCTCACTGCCTATGTATTCTCAGGCTCACTGCCTATGTATTCTCAGGCTCACCGCCTATGTATTCTCAGGCTCACTGCCTATGTATTCTCAGGCTCACCGTCTATGTATTCTCAGGCTCACTGCCTATGTAGTCTCAGGCTCACCGCCTATGTATTCTCAGGCTCACTGCCTATGTAGTCTCAGGCTCACCGCCTATGTATTCTTAGGCTCACTGCCTATGTATTCTCAGGCTCACCGTCTATGTATTCTCAGGCTCACCGCCTATGTATTCTCAGGCTCACCGCCTATGTATTCTCAGGCTCACCGCCTATGTATTCTCAGGCTCACTGCCTATGTATTCTCAGGCTCACCGTCTATGTATTCTCAGGCTCACTGCCTATGTAGTCTCAGGCTCACCGCCTATGTATTCTCAGGCTCACTGCCTATGTAGTCTCAGGCTCACCGCCTATGTATTCTTAGGCTCACTGCCTATGTATTCTTAGGCTCACTGCCTATGTATTCTCAGGCTCACCGCCTATGTATTCTCAGGCTCACCGCCTATGTATTCTCAGGCTCACCGCCTATGTATTCTCAGGCTCACTGCCTATGTATTCTCAGGCTCACTGGCTATTATTCTCTCGCTGCCTGTGTATTCTTTGAGCTGATGGAAGCAAATTAATTTAATATTAGAATTCCACCAAACAAATACAAAATCACTCTCTTATCTGTAAAGATTTCGTGTGTTAATATTAACTTCTGTTCTTCGTATTCATCAATCACCAGCGTTATTCATTTAAAATCATTTAGTTATTTTGAATGTAAATTCAATACAGACTACTGTGTGTAAGTATTGCTGATACGTTTGTAGTTGGGATTTAGTTTGTATTGCAAGTAGGCATTGATCTTTAGAAGGATCCACAACACCTTGTGTATTGTATATCACGATAGGATTGCAATCTTCACTTTGAATCTCTGTAGTGAGAATGTTCGCGGATTCTTCATCATCAGTGATGTGTTCCACCTCAGTTTATTTATCTTATTATAACAATCTTGTTTCAATACTCTATACTTGTATTATATATGCCACTTAATTGTTTTATTTACCCCACCCTTATAATTGTTATATATTTTTTGGTTAAAATGGCCCAGCTCCCCCTCCCCAATTCACGCGCCTGAAAATATTTAACGATTTACACCCACACTAATTGAACCACAGTTAACCACTTGCTGACTAAGCAAGAACAAACTGCTCAATGTCAGTCTACCAGACCCTTTTCCCGCGCAGCGATTGGTAAAGGGTCTGGGTACGCGCGACTACTTAGAGCCCACCCATACCGAATCATCTTCCTACACCACTGTTTGCATTGCTCCTAAATTTACTACTTTTGCATTGTTTGTAACAAGAGGAGTCCATCTCAATACTTTCTGACTGGCAAGCAACACCCCATTTTTGTAATTAGAGCAAAGTTTAGTGAAGCCATCCAACATTTTGGTGCCATTTGTACAGGATCCCGATAGATATGAGCACAAATGTTGCAATCATAAGTACTGGTACTCTCTGTATCACTTGCACATACATGAACAACTGTGGCATATAAAATCATTAAATGATAGTTTCAATTATTACAAATTATTGTATCAGCCCTTGAGTAAATTGTAGAGCTTTTGCTGCTATGTCTGTACAAATTAAAGTTTTTGTTGTGGGGCTCGTCACACCTGTTTCCTCATGTACAAACTCATATATTTACACATGTACATGTGTGTAGTATATACAGTGCCATTGTGGTCTCTTTCACTCATCTTAAGAGGTACTTTCTTGCTTTTTTTTTTTCCTGCTTACATTCATAATGTATATTTAGTTTTCTAATTAAGCATTCCTATTTAATGGTTATTATTGAGACCTTTATCAAGTAGAGATGAGCAGTGTAACATCAAGTGCTGTACTGTACTGTAATGAAAACAGCATTGTGTTCCTGAAAGGAGCACTGGACCTTTGGTAACATATAATTACATTCCCTTCTTTGTTACAGGTTTGAGATGCAAGAGTGTCCAAGGAATTGCCATGGATACGTTTCCAATGACGATTCAATCCTTGTTTGAAGGAAAATCTACTGGAACATTGAGGACAACTAAACTTATCACTGACACTGTCATAATCCAACTCTTTAAGAGCTTCTTCATACTGGAAATTTACAGTATTTTATTTCTATGGAATAGTTCATCAGTATTTTGTCAGTGGCATTGGGAATGTTGTACTAGCTTACAAGCAGACTGCATTTTCAGAATAAAGTTGACTAACATAGTACTCAAGGTTTCTTCAGTTAGTGACCTCTTAGTGCTGCCTTGAGTCATCACGTCGATCGTACTTAAGTTGTATTTAACTAGTAATACAATGCTACCATTTACTCTAACACATTGGAGAAACATTTCTATGAACAAATTGGGGTGGGGAAGGGAGGGGGGAAGGGAGGAGGCGAGTGAGATGCATGGACGCATGAAATGTACTTGTATGTTGCTCTCGCTGTCGCTACTAGATATATACACATGTAGTTTGCTCCATTCACTTTATGGTGTTGTGGTCTGTCGACTTAAGAATATGTGTCACCAGTATAACATTTATTCAACTTTTAGAATAAGCAGTCACGCCCAAAATTGAAGCCACACCCTTTGATTGTTGTGTGAACAAGTATTATAATTATAAAACTACAGTTACAAAATATTGATGTGTACCTACAGCTATTTTTCCAATGTACTAGCATGATTGAGGTGCTTGGGGTGGGTCTGTCGGCACACAAATGGTCACCCCCGCAGTAACGGTCAGCCCCGCAGCAATGTTCAGCCACGCAGAGATGGTCAGCCCCGCAGAGATGGTCAGCCACGCAGAGATGGTCAGCCACGCAGAGATGGTCAGCCTCGCAGAGATGGTCAGCTCCGCAGCAGCGACGGTCAGCCATATGCGCATGCGCACGTGCTTAAGATTCAAAGTTCATTTGATCAGCCGCTCTGAGGTTAATGAGTCCGCGATATTACTAGTGATGTGCTTGAGCACAAAATGGTGAGCGAGCCTAAAGACTATACTATTTTTATATGAATGATTTTGACTTCTAACACTGAAGCTTAAGGTCCAGTTTTTAAATTTAGCATACAGGGTAAAGGGATTTCAGTGCCATAGTAACAACTATCTGCAACTGCTTGAATTGAAGGGAAAAAACAACAACAAAACAATACACGTTATTTAAAAGTTTTCTTTGTGATATTCTTTAGCTAAGTAGTGGTTGTAACACACAATGTTTCTGGACACATGCACCTACACAGACTTACCTTCGCAGTAGTATAGTGGACAATGTATTTTCAAGTAAATACTGTTGCGCACGGCTTATAACCATGACAAAGAGCGCATTGACTTACCACCGCCACTAACTCGAATAGAAATGGAAGTCCCTTAAGTTTTCAAGTTTTAACTGCACCCGCAAAAGAATTCAAAACGTAAACAATTCAATTTCTAGGGTGATACGGGTACTGATCGATAACCAGAGGATTCTGTTTAGTGCAATTTGGGACGGGGTCGACAACCGAACTAACACAAAAACGCGAGGGTCAAAGTACAAAATGACATACGTACGTCCAAACATATATACAAACTAGTGGTGTGCTTGAGCACAAATGGCGAGCGAACCTAAAGACTATACTATTTTTATATGAATGATTTTGACTTCTAACACTGAAGCTACTGAAAATAAGGTCCAGTTTTTAAATTTCGCATACACGGTAAAGGGATTTCAGTGCCATAGTAACAACTCTCTGCAACTGCTTGAATTGAAGGAAAAAAACAACAACAAAACAATACACGTTATTTAAACGTTTTCTTTGTGATTTTCTTTGTAACACACAATGTTTTGACACAACTGGACATGCACCTACACAGACTTACCTTAGCGTCTAGTGGACAATGTATTTTCAAGTAAACACTGTTGCGCACGGCTTATAACCATGACAAAGAGCGCATTGACTTACCACCGCCACTAACTCGAATAGAAATGGAATCCCTTACGTTTTCAAGTTTGAACTGCACCCGCAAAAGAATTCAAAACGGTAAACAATTCAATTTCTAGGGTGATACGGGTACTGATCGATAAACCAGAGGATTCTGTTTAGTGCAATTTGGGACGGGGTCGACCACATAACTAACACAAAAACGCGAGGGTCAAAGTACAAAATGACATACGTACGTCCAAACATATATACAAACTAGTGGTGTGCTTGAGCACAAATGGCGAGCGAGCCTAAAGACTATACTATTTTTATTGACTTCTAACACTGAAGCTACTGAAAATAAGGTCCAGTTTTTAAATTTAGCATACAGGGTAAAGGGATTTCAGTGCCATAGTAACAACTCTCTGCAACTGCTTGAATTGAAGGGAAAAACAACAACAACAAAACAATACACGTTATTTAAAAGTTCTTTGTGACATTCTTTAGCTAAGTAGTGGTTATAACACACAATGCTTTGACACAACTGGACATACACCTATACAGACTTACCTTCGCAGTAGTCTAGTGGACAATGTATTTTCAAGTAAATACTGTTGCGCACGGCTTATAGCCATGACAAAGAGCGCATTGACTTACCACCGCCACTAACTCGAATAGAAATGGAAGTCCCTTAAGTTTTCAAGTTTTAACTGCACCCGCAAAAGAATTCAAAAAGGTAAACAATTCAATTTCTAGGGTGATACGGGTACTGAACGATAAACGGAAGATTCTGTTTAGTGAAGTTTGGGACCGGGTCGACAACCGAACTAACACAAAAACCCGAGGGTCAAAGTACAAAAATGCCTTACGTACGTCCATACATATATACAAATAAATAAATAAACTAGTGATGTGCTTGAGCACAAATGGCGAGCGAGCCTAAAGACTATACTATTTTTATATGGATGATTTTGACTTCTAACACTGAAGCTACTGAAAATAAGGTCCAGTTTTTAAATTTAGCATACAAGGTAAAGGGATTTCAGTGCCATAGTAACAACTCTCTGCAACTGCTTGGAAGGAAAAAAACAAAAACAAAACAATACACGTTATTTAAAAGTTTTCTTTGTGATATTCTTTAGCTAAGTAGTGGTTGTAACACACAATGCTTTGACACAACTGGACATGCACCTACACAGACTTACCTTCGCAGTAGTCTAGTGGACAATGTATTTTCAAGTAAATACTGTTGCGCACCGTTATAACCATGACAAAGAGCGCATTGACTTACCACCGCCACTAACTCGAATAGAAATGGAAGTCCCTTAAGTTTTCAAGTTTTAACTGCACCCGCAAAAGAATTCAAAACGGTAACAAATTCAATTTCTAGGGTGATACGGGTACTGACCCGATAAACCAGAGGATTCTGTTTAGTGCAATTTGGGACGGGGTCGACCACATAACTAACACAAAAACGCGAGGGTCAAAGTACAAAATGACATACATACGTCCATACATATATACAAATAAATAAATAAACTAGTGGTGTGCTTGAGCACAAATGGCGAGCGAGCCTGATAGTTAGGTAACATAAAATGTTACTATTTTTAGCTTACTTCATGCAAACACTATAATAGCAGTTATGACATTTGATTTCAGCAAACAAATACAAAATCACTGTCTTACCTTTAATGGTAACTTTTGTAGTATCAAACATCTGCCATTCTGATAATCTCAATCACCAGTAACTCTTGAACAAGCTCTCAGCTAAGATAAAAAATAAACCAGTGTTATTATTTGTAATTTTAGCCAACAAATATGGAATTACTACTTACATCATTCTTGAGTATTGATAACTTCTGTAGTATCAAATTGAAGTTACTTTGACCATCTGAATTACCTTGAATTCTTGACAACAAGCTCTCACCTACAAAAACAAAAGACAATCAATTTTAGCACACAAATACAAAATTACTTTCTTACCTCATTTTCTTCAGCAGTGGTAACTTTTGTAGTACCAAATTTGAGTCCTTCTGACTATTTGAATTTACCAGTCACTGTTGACAACAAGCTTTTAGCTATAAAAAAGAAAGGCCAGAGTTATTTTGCATATTAAGCTAACAAATATGGAATTGCGTACTTACCTCGGCATCCCTCGAGTAGTAGTAGCTTCCTTAGCATTAATACTCTATGTGCTTACATACACTTTTCAGAACTAGTGATAGCTCTCTTAGTACTGACTACAGGTGGCTCTTGACAACTAGTAACAAGCCGCACTTAGCCGGAAAAAAGGCGAAGTTTTGAATTTAAATCTGGTAAAGGGTCTTCAATGTCATAGTAACCGATCGAATCAACTTTTTGTTTCTTGAAAAGCAAGCGTTTTCGCAGGAATTTTCTCACACTTTGGAGCTTAAGTATAAAGTAAGACTTGCTTAATGCTGTGGTTTCAGAATAAACTGGGGTCAAGCCTAAAAAGCCGTGTTTTTTTAAGAAAAAACGTTCCCCGCGCGCGCGTTAAAAGGGCATACGTACAATCCATACATACATACCTACATATATATATACTAGTGGTGTGCTTGAGCACAAATGGCGAGCGAGCCTAAAGACTATACTATTTTTATTGACTTCTAACACTGAAGCTACTGAAAATAAGGTCCAGTTTTTTAATTTAGCATACAGGGTAAAGGGATTTCAGTGCCATAGTAACAACTCTCTGCAACTGCTCGAATTGAAGGAAAAAACAACAATAACAGAACAATACACGTTATTTAAAAGTTTTCTTTGTGATATTCTTTAGCTAAGTAATGGTTGTAACACACAATGCTTTGACACAACTGGACATGCACCTACACAGACTTACCTTCGCAGTAGTCTAGTGGACAATGTATTTTCAGGTAAATACTGTGCGCACGGCTTATAACCATGACAAAGAGCGCATTGACTTACCACCGCCACTAACTCGAATAGAAATGGAAGTCCCTTAAGTTTTCAAGTATTAAATGCACCCGCAAAAGAATTCAAAACGGTAAACAATTCAATTTCTAGGGTGATACGGGTACTGATCGATAAACTGGAGGATTCTGTTTAGTGCAATTTGGGACGGGGTCGAACAAATAACTAACACAAAAACGCGAGGGTCAAAGTACAAAATGACATACGTACGTCCAAACATATATACAAATAAATTTATAAACATCCCCGATTTTCGATTGAGTTACCCCTGTAAGTGTCTCGCTCGCTACGCTCGCTCGCCAATAACATATACCCGATTTTGCATTATCCACCCCTAATACTGTCTCGCTCGCTTCGCTCGCTCGCCAATAAACAAACATCCCCGATTTTCGATTGTGTTACCCCTGTAAGTGTCTCGCTCGCTACGCTCGCTCGCCAATAAATAAATAAATAAATATAGCGAAATCTCCATTGAGTTACCCCTGAGAGTGTCTGGCTCGCTACGCTCGCTCGCCAAATTATTCAGCGAAGCGAGCGAAGCGAGCGGAGCTGACTCTCTAATGAGTTCGCGATATATATATATATAGGTCTAGAAATTGTTTTTGTTCTTGCGTGGGCGTACGTGTGTACCCTTTCTCCTACGCGCTTGCGCGGGCCGGGTAACCTTCTTAGCAACATTTTGTTTTGTTTACCCGCCGTATGAAGTAGCGATGCCACAAAACGACGTTAGAAACGCACGGTCAAGAGCTTTGAGGGCGTTAGAAACTCCTGAAGAAAAATTAGTAAGGAGAGCGATAAGAAATGAAAAAGACAGGGCAAGGAGGAGGAGAGCTAAAACGAAACAGAAACAGGTAGCAAAGTAAAGAATCTGACAGTATTTTGTAGCCACACCAAGCATGCATGGAATAGCTGCAATTACAGGGAACATGGATCGCTCGCTTCGCTATTTTGTGCTATTAGAGCACATCACTAGTTATTTTTGTGTTACATGTAGGTCTAGGAATTGTTTTCGTTCTTGCGTGGGCGTACGTGTGCACATTTTCTCCTACGCGCTTGCGCGAGCCCGGTAACCTTCTTAGCAACATTTTGTTTTGTTTACCTGCCGTACGAAGTAGCGATGCCCAGTGAAACAAATTCTGCGAAAGAGAGACAAAACGTTAGAAACGCTCGGTCAGAGCTTTGAGGGCGTTAGAAGGAAAATTAGTAAAGAGAGAGATAAGAAATGAAAAAGACAGGGCAAGGAGGAGGAGAGCTAAAACGAAACAGAAACAGGTAGCAAAGTAAAGAATATTTCTTTTTGAAAAGCCATTAAATGTTCCTAGCCCCACCAAGCATGCATGGAATAGCTGCAATTACAGGAACATGCATCGCTCGCTTCGCTATTTTTTGTGCTATTAGAGCGCATCACTAGTAATTATAATAATTTATATTATACTAAAGTCTAAAATAAAGACTCCTTAGTGAGAGTCTCACTTTACTGCCCAATTATACCTTCATTTTTCTAAATAACTAATGTTTGGCTATCGATGGAATCAGATCATTTCCATAATGCACAGACTCCTAACCACTAAGCTATGAGAACTTAACTTCTTAGCCTGACAACCCAACATTTTGATTCTGTAAGGAGTAGCTACAGCCAGCTGGACAAAATTATAAATATGAACTTAGAACCCGTTGCTATATTGTTACTAGGTGTACTAACTTGGTAAGTGTGCACTATTTTTTGCCTTTAGGTATATGAACTGTGCATACTAACAACCCTTGGGGTATTGCTATTTTTGAGTTTTAGTTTAATAGAATAGGCTGGATAAAGCAGGGAGCAGGTTATGTGAGGCCGAATGGGAGGGTCTACTACTCTCTCATATCCACCTATATGGGACCAGCCCTATCATATAACTCTCCTGGGCTCTGGTACCACAGGAATTTACCATAGCTAGCTGCTTTACTGCTTACTGCAGAGCAGCCCAGGTAGAGTTAGATCTGGAGATAACAGCTGGCAGCTACAATGCTAAGTAAACTTGCTAAAGTAAACTTTCTGGCTACGCTTCAATTGAATTTTAATTGAATTTTAATTTTGGGCCACAGAAGAATTCGCACAAAGTTGCTAGTGGAAACTGGGCAGGCCTCTGGGTAAACAGGCGATCTAAAATAGTTAGAGCATGCGCTTAGGTACTGGTGGATTTACTGCACTAAATGCACCAGTACCCAAGCGCTTATGCTCTAACTATTACATACAAAAAAAAATATTATTATCACTAATGTTAATATTCGCAATCAAGTAGCTAAACATCACAGCACAAATTTATGAAACTATACTGAAGATTATGTCAGATTGGCTGTATTATGCTCCTCATGTAAATTCTAAGCCAATAGACCCATGATATTCTCCTATATCAAATGAATTATTATCCCACTACTGATTATGATAATGTGTAAGCAAGTGAGTGAGGTAACCGACTACTGATCTGCTGCTGTGTCACTGGTATCACATTCTTTAATACATTGTGCCTATCCTATTGCTCCAAAGAGCTAGCATTTACCACAGGTATTTCAGCGGGTAGGAAGGTGCTTTGGTATGGCGAGAGGGCTTGAGGTTTTAACTTCAAAGGCATGTGTTTTTGTAGCTTAAAAGTGTTCTGTGGTAATCACATCTCTGGATTGTGCCCCAAAATTAAGGGGGCTACTGCGACTGTATGTTAAATTTTAATTTTTTTACTTTCAGACTATTGTTTACACTATATATGATATGTTGAGATATCTTTACATGACAAAGAGTACTGCTAACATGAACAATAAGATATGATGACTACTGCTGCCAGGACTTGAAACTCCACCTAGACAAAATATAAATAATGATATGGCATCATGACAAGATGATGCTAGCAAAAGTGACTAGCAAATGTGAAAAGTTAATAAATAATTTATTGCACTCCTCATAAAAATATGGGGGTAATATCTTACTCTCATACTTGTATTTTCACTCGCCATAGGCTCATGGAAATTCTTTCACATTCTCATAAAATATCTCTTCATATTGCATGCTGACTCATGCGATGAATACTACATAGATATATATATTGTTTTATCCTTCACAATGATATCTTTAGGTACAAGGCCAGTTGAAATAACTCACATATTTCAGGTGTTATTTCACTCTGTACAGTAGCAAGCTGGTGCCCTTGTAGTTATAGGCCCAAGCTAGTCAATTTCTTGGTTTTTACAGCTACCTTCCTCTGGCTAGCCTCAACCAGGTTAGAGCAGCAGCTGAAATACCAGCTGGGGGTGTGGGTAGCCCCTATAGTACAACAACTTTACCTGTGAGTTACCAACTTTAACCAAAGATTTCTAGTGTGGAATAAACCACTTATTACATTCTGGCAGAGTGGTATGACTAGATATTTCACTCTCAGGTTGTATTTTCACTCCCTCTGGCTGGAGAAAATAAATTAGCCTGCTCATGAAATATTTCACCATATCACACTCTGACTCATGTAATAAGCACTATATTATAAATGATTATATACTATTATATATGACTAATTGTGAACCAATTTATTGCTGAGTCCGAACAGATAGCTTTCTTCAGAAAATTTTCTTATCAATTAAATATGCAAACAGTAACTCACTAGTGCACTCTGGTTCCTCATTTACATATGTTCCATTCTCATTGCATTGTCTGGCCACAACACCACTAAGTACATATCCACGATCACAACTATACACTGTAAATGCAGGATTATATACTCTCCTTCCATTGGCTATTGGTTGAGGCACTTCACAATCTGCAGCATCTAAAGCTAATAGTAATATTTTTAAAATATATTAGTAAAACAAAAAATTTTGATTCCAGCACTAGATAATAGCCTCATAGTTTGCAAATAATAGACTGGAAAAGACATTTGCTAACTAAAGAATCACTTCCCACAACTAACTCTCTTGTGTCTACTATTATTGTTGAAATTTGATTTCGACTTTCTTTTTCTTATCAAATTATAAGTATTTATGTTGTACATTAAAATGTTAAGTGTCATATTTAAGTGCATGTCTTGCCATCTGTCTGTCTGTCTGTCTGTCCATTCATTCATTTGTTCAGTTAGTTAGTCAGTCAGACAGTCAGTTGTGCATTCATTCCAGCAATGATTCGGATTGGAGGGTTCCTAGGACATTTTTGTGGTTTAAAAGTAATACATGTGAGAAATCACCTCATTAGATTGTGCCCCAAGCTTGGGGGGTTCCAGCCCACAGAACCCGTCCGCCTTCCTATACAACTGCATTAATCCATTCTCATCTATTAATTCGATTATTAATTTAACCGTTTATTCATTCATTCATTCTTTCATTTATTCGTTCAATCATTTATTTCTACAGTAGCTGTTAATTCCATTCATTATTCAGCCAATTTTTTCCCATTTTATGTAATTATTTATTTGTGTGCAATGTCTAAATAATTTTAAGTGCTTTGTTTTGAAGGGGAAAAAAGTACATGTTGATATAGCTAATTTTTATCAATAAATTCTTTTTATGTAAGATACATAATTTCTCTAGTAATTTTGAACTGATGTAAATACATCATTACAAATAAAATACAAACCTCTACATTTGGGTGAAACTCCCGCCCAATTTCCTTTAATTCTGAACATTTTAGCTCTACATTTTTGTACTGGATCACCAAACATTTCATAATCATCATCACATGTATGATGAGCTTGATATTCATATGGTATTGCGCTAAGAATTTTTCCAAATTGATATTTCACACTGCCATGTTCTAGTTCTAAATTTTTGTCGCAGTACAAAGACAGTGTTCTCGGATCTAATTAAATAAACATTAAAAAATTCATAAAGCAGAATTTCAAGTATCAAGTATGTAATAATTATGTCAATTAATTCCATCTTGTTTTCTGAGTCAAACTCAAATAGTAATAAGAAAAAATTACTGTGAGTGACAAATTTTTAATTAGATGATAATGAAAATTATGTGATGGTTATAATTGTAGTAACTGGTAATTAAAATCTTCACTTCTTAATTTGAACAAAGAAAGAAGAAAAAAAGAAAGAATTTCAGTTGCTCTGTTGAGATCGAGCCTGTAACATAACAATACCCCTGTTCGATTACAAGCATGTTAACTATGTCAGGGATTGGACCCAGTGACAGCCAAATCTTCTTTTATTTCTAAAGAAGTTATCTGAAAAATGTGAAATAATAATATTAAAACAATGATAAGGTGAAAGCGATTTTAATCTGTAAAACAGAGCAACTGAAAATCTTCTTTTATTTCTAAAGAAGTTATCTGAAAAATGTGAAATAATAATATTAAAACAATGATAAGGTGAAAGCGATTTTAATCTGTAAAATTAAATATCATTTGGATATATTTTCACTAAAAACCTACCTAATAGGGCACTTATTCATACCTGCTGCGGAGTACTGATACAAATAAAGTAATAGTAATACAAAAAGATGAAATGATATTCTCATCTATCCGTCTGACTCTCTTGCTCTATACTTTAAACTATGTCAAGGGGTAAAGCTTTAACTCTCCATACAATAATAACGTCCAGGGCAACGGAAGTTCCCACTCGGCAATAAATCCCCCAGGGATGGGCACGCGCTACTCGTTCCCAACGCGACGAGCATTGGTACCGAAATATTACCATTATGATGGAGTTATGCTATGTATCTATTTCTCGTTGTCTGTTCAATGTACGCTTACTTTGTTGTTGCAGTTGAAACAGACACCAACAGACAGCTCTTATAAACCAAGTTTCAAGAAAAAAGACCGACCAGGAACTGAGAAACAACGGTACAAACCTTAAGGCTATTCAGCGATATTCAGAGGCGACCGTTGCAGTTACGAAGTCGATTTTTTTTTCCAGCGGTAGCCTAGGGGCTTCCCCACAACTTAACAACGCCGTATTTTTGATATTAGTATTTGTTTTCCATTTTTTTTAATATTTTTATATATTTTTTTTTGTATCCTATTTAAAAGAAAAAACTCGTTGTTATGTTTTTTTAGATGTGGAGTGTACCCCGTGTACAAAATATGAGTTCATTCTGGTCATCCAGTACTTCTGAATATCGATTTTTAGGTACGAAGCTAACTTATTGATTCGTATTCATTTGATTCTTCAACTCCGCCCCCCAACTCTGAGCGCGCAATTTATTGTGGGCAAAATTCCGGGTGGTGGCGGCTCTAATTAGAACCGGTAAGCAAAAACAAAAGAAGAGTTACTGTGCGAGTGAGCCCTGTGGGGAAGAGTACAAGACTTCTGGAATGTACTGGAGGGTCCTAGACAATGAAGAAGCGGCGGCGTATTAATGGGGCCTGGAGTCACTCGTTTAGAATAGATATATCACGGCTCGCAGCTGCGACTTGAAGGAAGCATCTGCTTTGGTGTCTTTGGAGAGCTTGATAGAAGGTTGGTGTAGCGGGTAGAAGTTAGAAGCAGTTTCAGTGTGTTAACTTCAACTTCTCAGGAATTTTTGGTGCTATTTGTTAAAAGAAAATGTGAATTATTACTTTTATTGACTAATGTTATTTTCTTTCTACAATAATATATATTTATCAATTAGGCTGTTTATTATCAATTATTATTTTATTGATTTATTTAAAATAAGACCAGAATCAAATTTTAGATCATAGTACTTTGTCTGATCTACCTCAACAGGAGGAAAGGTGCTGGCATGCTCTTCATAGAAATAGATGAGCTCCGATTATGAGAAGGCACAACTCCTTGGTTCTAGGGTACAACTGGCAGGTTCACAACAAAAGTGCAGAGCAGAAGACATGGCTTCCTTGTTCTCCAGAGGAGAGAATAGTAGACCTTCGGCTCTCCTAAGAAGTCATGCCTCCTGAAGGGAAGAATACTACATACATCCTGGTTATTTAGAAGAGAGGACATGGCACTCCAGTAGAGAGGTCAATGGGAAGGCACAGCTCCTTGGATCCCCTTGATAGTATTGCATACTTCAGAACCTTTGATTTTGTTCATTTCATATTGTATTTGATTATGGCCCTGCTGCTATGGAGTTATGATTTATAATATTGTTTAGTAATATTTTTTAGAAAGTGAACAAATATTAATTATCTGCACTGCTGCTTCTGCCCTACAGTACTGGTAGTCCTTTGAGGTGAAAGCTCTTTGAGGTAAATTGTCTGGTACAGTTACATAATTGGTACGTGTTCAAATTGTGCGCGAGTCGCGTACAATAGTCAGTTCGCGGAGAGTAAATTGGATCGAGTTACGGGCGGGTTTTGTGGTGTTCTACTGAATCGCTTAATTACCGCAGGTTCCGGTGGTACTGCACCCTTAGCGCAGCGGTCTGTCAGAAGGCTTAAGTGGGTTAGCGGTTGGGTAAAAGGTCTAGTACTGCAAGAGTAATCTCTAGCGGATTCTCATAAAATCACCATAAAGAGTAGCCAAAAGGAAAAAGCTAATACCTCAAGGTGATTTGCAGAAGCGACTACTAATCTCAGTACAGCACAGGTGAGAAAAGCAATCACGCTTAACTATGCTCGCTTATCAGTTAATTTATCTAATCCTTCAATCTCTTCAATGAGTTACAGAATTGCCAGTCAAGTTATGTTTAACACTCTGTACGTTTGTGAAGTGGGTCAGTGAAGTATGTTAGTATAAATATATTAATGTGCACGTAAAATTATCACCAAGTAACATTCTCTGTTACTACTTCTGTCACAAAATTGCTCTTTTATGACATAACCCTAATCTACCTTTACTGGATACATTAGACATACTTAGCATCAGCAAGCAAGCAAGGCAGAAAAAAACTCTAGGAATAAAATTTTGTGAGTAACAATTTAGTATTTTTTATTAAGCTACTGACAAGGCAAAAAAAATGGAACTTTTTTTGCCAAATCAGATAACTGGGAGTCAAGTTCTGTAATTATGTGGTCAAATGTAAAGGATGACAACATTGATTCATGACACAGTGAACTAACACAGCTTCTTGGTTTGGATAGGTTGGCATTGACACTATAACCCACTTGCTCTGCCTGCTTCTATATTCATAATTATAATTATACAGTACTAATTGTTTTATAGTAAAACAATTTGATTATGTGCTTCTTATATATCTGTTGCATAAGTCGTAACTTATCTGTGATCTCCAGGTGGTGACACTAATTAATAGCATCCTTCTCTGAAAGACCTAAAGGATTTAAATTCCCTCTGTCACAAAACAAAAGCTACTCTAGCAATGTCTAAAATATCAATATTATATCACACTCTTCAAACTGAACACGTGTGAAAGACTTAATTGCCCTTTAAAGTTAGTTTGTTTTGTTGGTTTTGAGCTTGCATGGGTATGTATATGAGTAAAAAAGCCTCAAATCATTATCATATAAATGTTGATGATGATGCTAGTGCACCTAATCATTCAATTGGTTTTTCATTAAGATATTTTAGATGGGCAGCAGTGCATATAATATATATATATATAATTCATTAGTGCCATAAATGTATGGTTGTTACGCAAACACATTTTCCAGTAAACTTTGCTTGTGCTACTCTGAATCTGAATAAACACTTCTATTTAGGTGGGCCATATATTTACGAGGGCTACATTTATAAGTAGGCCTTTTATGAACATAATTAGCTACTATGCTCAATTTTATATTTCTGGTCGGCATTAATTAAGTTTTTAGTTTTTGGTTTAGGTAAAGGATCATCATTTAGCTTGAAGCAAACAAATAAATGGCTCCTGACAACACTAACATGTCTTTAAGTGTTGGGGCTTTTTCCAATGCTCTGGCAGTGGCACTTCAGCAAGCAGCTGATACCCAGGGGCGATCTAGGGACCAAGGAGGGAAAATCAGCAACACTAGTTCTGTTGGTGGTCACCTAACTGGTTCACTTGGCTTTTCAGGTTCATTTAGCACGATCTAGTTCCCAGCTTTCGTGTAATGTTCAATTTTTTTATAGTTTTTTTTGTACATTAATTTTACATTTATTTTTACATTTATGGTGGGGTCTCTATACAATTATAGTAAGCACTGTAGCATGATCAGACAGTCTCCTAGCCGGTGTCACAACAAGCCATTAGTAACCTTGTCAACCATTCATGATTATGTTGTTATCACTAATTAACACTTGTCGCAGTCCATTGATTCACACTGAATGTGTATTTATGTCTGTATGTGTAATACGAGTCTTACCTCTGGGCTAAAACAGTGAACAAGTAAGAACTAAGAGCTCTACGCTACTGTTGTAAAGCAACTACAATATATATTACTAGCACCCCCTTCGAAATTTCTGGCTAGGGCCTGGTTATGGGGCGCCTTTTGTCTCAAAAGTATTTTCAGATGTTAGTTCGTTAAAATTTAGCTTTATTTGTAATGCGAGGGTAACATTTATATATGGGTTCCAGGAGAAATACATCTAGAAGACGGGACCTGTATCAGCTCAGGTTCAATTATCAAATGGTCAGTATCGTCGTTGTCATTTTGATCAGATTCGTCGAAGATCAACAGAAGCAATTCAGGATACACCTCCAGACGACAGGGAACTTGTGATTCCAGCAGTACCTCAATCTCAGCCATTAGTCGAGACAAATGAACAGTCATCGTCAATCGTATCAACAGAGGAAAACTCACCGCAGAATTCATCAGATAATGCAAGACCAATCACCAGGAAGGAATATCCAAAAGAGAGAGAGAAAACCGGTCGATCGTTATGGATTTGAACGCAAGACCTGAAATTAATAGGAATACTTGTCATTAGTATTGTTGCAGTTTGAGTCATGTTATTAGTATTTGGTGTGTGCAATGTTTGTTCGTTTATTTTTGGTTTTTGCTTGAAGGAGGAATGTAGTATCTGTGCTTTATTGTGTAGTATCTGTGGTTTACTGCGTATTTCCTTTTGTTTAGTTTTGTGTCCTGTGACAATCACCTTGTTATATAATGAACATTCATAATCATGTAAAGTGATTCATTCAAAAGATGAGTTGTCAGTTATTGTAAAGTGTTGTGATGTTGTCTATTGAAATAAACATTTGAAATCTATATTGAGTGAACCCAGGTCACGACAGTCCTTACCTATATAAATGCAGGCATGGCATTTATAAATGTAGTTTACTTATATAAGTGCAAGCATCACTGTTCACCATGACGATAGTTCTTTACAAACACTTGATCACACCTCGAATCTCCTTTCCTTGGCATGTAAATCATGCTTCTCAATCTGTCTTCCCTGTTGATACTCCACTCGCTCAGCACTGTGTGGTTTCAGAAGATCCAGGCGTGACCTAGGACGACGACGCAACAACAGTTCACTTGGTGATGAACCTGTGGTGTTCTGAGGTACGAGTCTATAGGCAAATAAAACTTTGGCAATACGGCTTCGAATGGATCCTTCCTTCACTTTCTTGAGGCCACGCTTTACCAGCTGTACTGATCGCTCTGCCAATCCATTCGTAGATGGATGATAAGGAGCAGATGTAACTTGTGTAATTCCATTTTTCTTCAAAAATGATCTGAACTCGGCACTGGTAAAGCATGACCCGTTATCTGACACAATGGACTCCGGCAATCCAAACTATGAGAATATACACCTTAGTTCCTCAATCACCACTGATGAAGTGCTTCCGGAAGTGGGAATTGCTTCAATCCACTTAGAGTGTGCGTCAACCACAATAAGTATCATATGTCCTTCAACAAGGTCCAGCATAGTCAATGTGAAGCCTTGGCCCAGGGTCTGGTAGGCCAAGACCATAGATGAAGTGGAGCTACTTGCGGAGTAGACTGATGTTGTTGACACTCTGTGCAATCACTAACCATATCCTCTATATCCTCGATATCCTTGGAAATTACTGGCCACCACACATATATTCTTGATAGTCATTTCATTTTAGTTACTCCAGGATGACCTTCATGTGTTGAGTCAACACATGAGCTCGATAAGACTTTGGTATTACCACCCATGCTCCCCATAGTAAGCAACCATTTAACACTGAGAGTTCCTCCTTCCTCTGATAAAATGGGATGATACAGCAGACTTTCCCAGCCACTTGATCTGGCTTGCTGTAACAGGTGAGGAATCCAAATGCTCTACCAACAAAACTAATTCGGAGGCACGTCATTCTCCTCGACAGTATCACTTAACGGCAACCGACTCAGCGCATCTGCATTCCCGTGGTCAGAAGTGCATCTGAACTTGATGTTATACTCAAACATTGAGAAAAACAAAGACCAACGACGAATTCTTGCCGACGCTTGAGCTGAAGTGGGTTTCCGTCCACTCAATGAACTCAGTAGAGCAATTGCGCTCAGCTGAGTTTAGAGTTCGTGACGCATATGCTATTGGTCTCTCCGAGACTACCCCAAGACCATATGCTGAGGCATCACAAGCTACTACTACCGGTAGCTCTGGGTTTGAGTTAAAATATCAGCCGTTGCTAGTAATTTCTTTGATTTCTCGAAAGCAGTTTCCTGAGCTGATGACCATTTCCAGTCCACTCCTTTAGTCAGTAATTTATACAGAGGGGTCGATATTGCGGTAAGAACTTCCCACAGTATGAAATTAAGCCCAAAAATGATTTCAGCTGAGTTACGTTCATCTGCCGTGGTGCTTGCTGACAGCACGAACTTTCTCAGGCAGTGGTCGAATTCCATCTTGATCAATAACATGACCCAAAAATTCAACTCTCGGCGACATAAATTTACATTTAATTTTCTTAGCTCGAAGTCCAGCTGTAGCTAATCGTTTAAAGACCTCTTCTAATGCCTGTAAGTGTTCTGTTTCACTTTCGCTGGATATCAAAATATCGTCGATATATACTAGCACTCCACGAATACCTCGAAGAAGAGCTATCAGGCTTCGTAGCAGGTTGTAGGCATCGCGCCCCATCACCGATAAAAACGTAGCCCTTCTTTTGTCTTTCTTATATAGGTGGCCCACATTTTTATAGGGGGGTCACATTTATATAGGTGAGTCACATTTATATAGGTGGGTCACATTTATAGGTGGGTCACACTTATATAGGTGGCGTGGGTCACATTTATATAGGTGGATCACATTTATCTAGATGGATCACATCATAGCTATCTAGGAGGGTCATATTTATATAGGTAAGACAAATTTACCAGTTTTTAGTCAAGTTTTTGAACTACACACTATACTACTATATAGGTGCATTATTTGTAATAGTTTAGCTGCTATGCCAGTGGGGTCATGTGAGTGTCATGTGAGTGATGTGACAAGCACACTTTTATTGTTGACATAGCTATATCAATGGCTTCTAGTATTTCAGTCGGGACAGTTGTAGCTGTAGCTATTCAACAAAGTGTTCTGAATCAGCAAGTTTTACATTCAGGACACTTATCAGTCATGGTCATACTTCAGCTCGCAATAGCAGAGAAAGCTTGAACTTGAGGTAGGTGTTACTCTTTAAGTAGCCATGGTAGAGATTAATGCCCCTTCTCTAACCCTAGTCTTTCTTCTTTGAGTCAGCCATCTTTATCTCAGTTACCTAGTCAAGTTTGTACCTCAGCTCCAAGCCATAGTAGTGCAAGCTTCATCTCAGAGTAGGTGATTACCGCTAATAGCTTTGTAACTAAGTCTGTGCTAAGATTAACAAATGTTATAACTCTCTTTTCTTTTAATAAGGAAGCAAGCTAGTGAGCTGATGGTTTTATTATTGATTTATGTGTTTATCTTAGAAATTGCAGTAGTGATTTATTCATTGGAAGACCTAAAGTTGATGTGAACATATGTGAAATAAAAGTTTTACGAGATCTGAATTATTCATGGACCAAGATAGCTGACATTGTGAAGTGTATCAAGAGCTACTTTGTATCGTAAGTTAGAGGAAGCTGGGATTAATACTGATGATGGCTCTCAAATATCTGACCATGACTTGGACAACATAATAAGTGGAATTAAACAGGATCACCCAAATGATGGAGAGTCCTAATGCAAGGGCATTCAAAAGGGTCTAAAAATTACACGAGAAAGATTACGAAAGTCAATTCATTGTATGGATTATGAAGATACCCTTACTCGTCTTTCTAATGTGGTAAAGCATAGAGTGTATTCTGTTCCTGCTCCAAATTGTATCTGGCATGTGGATGGCAACCATGAGTTAATTAAGTGTCGTTTTGTTGTACATTGGAGTTGACGGGTTTTCTAGAGCCATCACTTACATTCAGTGTTCCACTAACAATCAAGCTGTTACCGCATTTAGAGCCTTCAGTGATGGAGTATCAACTTTTGAAATTCCTGACAAAGTAAGGACAGACCATGGAGGAGAGAACATTGAGATGTGGAGATACATGGTTACATGTCATGGGAATGGTTCTGATAGTGTTATTACTGGCAGCTCTGTACACAATGAAAGAGTAGAACGATTATGGAGGGATGTTCATCGTTGTGTGCTGAAAAAAATTTCTGAAATATTTTTTGATCTCGAGAGTGATGGATACTTAGATCCTCTCAAAGAAGTTGATCTCTATTGTTTACAATACGTATTTCTACCCAGAATAAGTCGTAATTTGGTTGAGTTTAAGGAAAGCTGGAACCATCACTAACTATCGACTGAAGGCAATCGAACACCATTTCAGCTATTTTATTAAGGTATGCTGCACAAATGTAGTGATCATGATCACTTTTCTTCAGGAATCCCAAGGGACACTTCTGTCCCTTTATTAGTTGACAACAACATTCTAATTCCTTCAAACAACAAATTTTCTCCATGTCAAGTGCTGCGATCCTCACTTTCGTCAATTAATGTCCTTCAAAATTGTCCAGACTATGGAAAGAATTTGTTAGTACTGTTCAACTAATAGGAAATCAATTACTTGGTGGTTGCAATCATTGTGCAAATTAGCTAATTTCTTTGTTATTAGCTAGCTACACTGTGAACTTAGCCATGTTTTATATCATTTCAAGATCAATAAATCAACAATTTTTTTTGGAAATTGTGATTTGAGTTGTGTTGAATAAATTTTCAATGAAATGAATAAAATTTAATGTTAGTTTTGAATTATGGTTTGTAGTTGTTCAAGCATTCCCAAATCCAAATGATTCCAAAATACATGAATCCATTTTTTCAGTAAACTTCTTTAAAGACAAGTCTACATACGACCTTGGCAAGGTGAGGCATAACATACAGGTAGATACAACAGTGTTCATCCCTGGCTAAAATTTGTTTTTCCAGAGCTGTTTTATTGCATATTTTTATTACACTAGTCATGTTTCTCAGCTTTAGCTTGAGTAGAACTTTGTTGAAGAATCAGCTTAGTGTACAATAAAACAGGAAGTATAGCTACTCTATCTAAGGGTGTTGTTTCTTACATTTGGTCATACAATAAACTAAAAATTTTCGATACAGTCTCATAAGACGTTCCATATAATATATCAAATATTCTTCTGTGCCATAAAACCAAAGCAACAGCCAAAAGAAGAATGTTGAACAATTCCTTTAAAAGTTGAAACAGGCCATAAAACTCAATTAATAAGTTTGAATTATCATATATTTACTTTGCTTGCTTTGTGATAAACACTTATTTATGTGCATATCAATATTTGTTGTATTAGAAAGAAATACAGTCTCTTTAGAAGATGTCTTACAATTCCTGACTGGTTCAAGACTGATTCCAGCAGTTGGATTTGAGAAAAATTTATCAATTTCTTTCACAGATGTAGAACAGCTGCCAACTGTAGGATTACAATAGAATGGGAAAAGACACTAGATTGTATCGTGAGAATTAGCATATAAGGGCCATATCAATATTGTTTGTCATAAAGCCATACAAAAATAACTGTCGTACCCATAGCAAAGAAAAATTAATTCTGCAATTATTTTCAAGTATCACAATTTAATAGCAATAATTCCAATGATTATTCAACTTCAATATTATTTCCCCTTTTCTCTCCAGTCAAGGTAGAGTAGCTTTAGTTATTATGGTTGTGAATGTTTCAAGTTCTTCAACTGCACATTAAGACTTAAATCATTTACAAATCACTGTTTTGACTTACCAGGTATTTCCATGATATAGTCTGACCCAGTGGAGAATCAATGCTTCTTCAGCTGTACGTTTATTTGATCCTGGATCAGAGTACACCACTTCACCCCAAAAAAAGAATTCCGTAACTTTAAGATATGTGATGATGGCACTAGCAACAAATACACTTCCTCGGGGTATGTACAAATAGGTAGTTCCATTTGTAGAGTTTCTCGAATACCTTTTATCAGCTGATCCAATTCCGCATGGACAGCAAAAAAGACGTAGTGCAGCCATATACAATGTAACATTTCATCTCTACAGCCGAGGTTGATGGATGACAACATTTTGGAATAGCCACACTGAAATCGGAAATCAAATTCCTCTGTCTCAAGTAGCTCCTGAACTTTGCTTGTTGTTTCAGCTTTCTGTAGCTACAGCAGTAAACACTATTGTAAATATAAGGAAAATAACAATGAAACTGAATAGTTAATTACCTTTTTCATACTTTGACGAACACTCAGATCTGGAATGTCATCCAAACATGGTGGACCTTTTACTTCATCAAATACAATATAATCTGCAACTGCCTTCGAAAAGCATAAAGGAGGTTGACCACCTTGAACTGAACTTGTAGATATTATTGTTCCAACCAGATAAAATCGATTTTCTGCAACTGCTTGGATGCTATGTACTGGAACAACATTCTCAGGCCATCCTGAAAATAAACCTGACTCAGCAAATTCTACTTTCATAAGAATACAGAAAAATTCCCGACGAGGACCTTCATCATCAACTCCACCTTCTCCAACAAAATTTACCCGCAATATTTTATATACATTAAATGTGGATCGAGAAAATGCTTTCAAACTGTTTTCAAGCACAAAATTTCTTCGCACATAAATTCTCTGCATGTCCTCTTCATCATTTCCAATGATCACCCTCTGCTGATGCTGTATCATAACATGCTTTGCAGCCAGTACATCAGGTATTTTGGTTGAACTAGGAAGAACATTAAGTTATGTGTCTTCTATTCAATGTATTTTATTTAAATTATTAAGTTCATGCTCTAATGAATCACACTTATGAAGTACGTTAAGAATAGGACCTAGCATAAAATTGAAATCCTACATAAATCATAAGTGATGTGTCTGAGCTAGTAAGAAGTTTGAGTAGTTGCCCATTGAAATGTTTACACCTCAAAATATAGCTTTCTCCCGCCTGCCTGGATGTACCACTGAAATATTCAGTTTTTCTACATTAAACTTGCACTAAGATTAATAAAACATGATGCATTTCTAACCCACACAAATACAACATACGACAAAATTCCCCTACCAACAATACATCCATTCTAATAGAACATACATACCTATTAGAACAAGGTTTCAACAGCAGATAAAAACTTTAAGAAGCAAGTATTTCAGACAAAAATATTAGCGTTAAATCAGATATAAGAATTAGTCTGGTAATAGAAGAGGGAGATTAGGTTTATGATAACTGAATTTGGACTACTGCCACTCAACTATATAGTAGCCTTGATTGCACTTTTTTTAGTGTGTGTGTGTGTGTGTGGGGGGGGGGGGGGGGGGGGGGGTGTGTGATGGTAAAAGGAAGGTAGTTTCACCATTATAACTTCATAATTTAAGGACAACTAATTAACTATTAACCCGATAGTATGCTTGTAGTTTTGCCGATGGTAGGATATTTAGCATTTTTATATAAACAAATTCAAGCCTTACTTCATTTTTCCTTTAGGTGTCATGGATATAGGTACAACTGGAAGTTCAGAATTATATGAATTTTCAAGTGGTTCATCTTCAGCTAAGTCAATAACATCAAGATAACTCCTGTGCAAGCAATAGTACAGAGCAAGTATTACATTTTTGCTGAATCTATAAAGGTATTACCTGTACGTTAATTCTAATGAATTTTCAGTTTGTGTTTCAGATGGACTAGGAGGGGCATCGGATAGACTAGGAGGCATGTTTGACAATGAAGCTGTAGGGTGACGCTGGTTTATAGAACTTCCTTGTTTTGCTTCATTGATTTTGCAGTCAAGGTCGTTATGCATGCAACATTCTTTAGCTAATATTGAATGTATATAATTTGTATAAATTGACCTCACCTCAAACTGGGAGACTAGATCATCCAATGCAACTATTTAGATAATTCCTTTCCAAGTTTAACCACTTCCTGCACTGTCCACTCAAATAATGGAGACAAAGCTGGTATAGTAAGAGAACATCCACAGCCAGTTGGCTGTAAGTACAGGAAAGGAAAATCATGTTGATTTGGTTGTTTAAACACAGAATATATTTCCTCCTTAACATCATCAACAGACATATTGGAGTGTAATCGTATTTTTTCAATCATTCTTTCCGAGCTCTTCACGGTACTTTCCACGAGGATAGGAAATATGATTATCACCAATATCTTGCTTAGGAATGCAAATAATATCACGATCCCACGTCTGTAAAGTTTTTCGTCGCTTATTTAGCACTTCCTCTTTTCTTTTCAAAAAAGATGGCAATATTGACAAGGCACTGTTGCTGCAGAATAAATTACAAACAAATTAGAATTAGCTATAGATAGAAAAAATATTTTATGAACATAGATTCTAACAGATGATATATATGGCACTGAAATGCCTCTAATTATTACAGTAATTTCAGAGTCACGTAGACATCAAATTTTATTCTGGGTCTATAGCAATGTCCTCATACAGATATTTTAACAGGCATACCAGTTGGGCTGAAAATTGAGAACTTCATGGAAATTTTTTTATCAGAGAACTTGAATTATTAAAAAAAAGTGGAGTATTCATAACCAAAATAACTTCGCTGACACAGCAATCTCAGAAGGCCATGAATTTGCAGAGCTAAAGTATTGAGACAATAACTAACCAAAATTAGATTATCTGCAAGAATTCAATAAAAAAAAGTACAAAAAATAGAAATGCAGCCATCAATGAAGATAGCTAATAAGCGTAATTTAAAGCGCGCTGCAACCACTGAGCTGCACAAAATTCGAGGGATAATGCTATGCTACATTGTTACTCTCAACAGACCTACGGAATTTTTTTATTTTTTTTATTTTAGCTTCTCTGATTCCTTAGTGAAATTATTTAGCCACTGCTCTACTAATTCATCACTTCACACTTTCTTTTTCAACCTTCTTATGCAGATCCATTCTCTCTATAACACCATTTCAGTCACCGTATTATTGGGCGGTTGGAGATATTGGCTAATGGGGATGCCTTCATACACGCCCAAACTAATGTAGTCACTCAGAAGCATTGTATTGTAGCACGCCGTACAATGAAGTACACTAGCCGCAACAAAATATCTTACAGCCGCCGCAAAAAAGAGGAATAAACTTGTTTTTGCTGTTATAATCATTGTTAAGATAGTGATGCCAACGACGCTAGATAGCTACCATGGCATTTTTGTTAGAATCTGAGCACCTACATTGCTATAAATAGAGTGACTATGAAAAAAATGACTTTATTGTTACTACACATTTCTGTAATAATTTCTTTACTTTCATGTAGTACAGTAGGTAGGTAAAACATAATGTGTACACTAACAATTGTGATTAGCTGAAACTATGCTCAGTCCATTATTGGGTAAAACTTGGTATGTAGTATTTGGTTATATTTATATTTATATATATATAATGTTACGTATTATATACATAATATAGTGGTTGTAATTAGTTTTCATGTAATGTTCAGTAACTAAAATAAAAAATTAAGACTAGTGGTCTCCAACTGGCATAAAAAACACACTATACAATGTGTATTTTACCACATTTACCACATTGTGAAGGAATGACAGTGATGCTCAGCAAACTTTCCTTAATCTGACATCATTTCTGGAAACAACATTATCTTCTTTCTTCCCTTCTTTTGTCTGTCATAATTGCTGGCTTCTCATCACAAGCAAAAAATAACACCATGTGCTGCCAAAAAATACACCCAGTAGCTAGCTATGCATTTTAGAGAAAGTAAACTGTAAAAAATGTTTAAATTCATTATTAACACAGGATATGGAAGATGTTACAAAGAGTGTATGTTTTGTATAATTATATCAATAGACTAAATTTAGAATATTTAAGAAAAATAAAAAGGCATTCAGCATTACTTTAATATGTGCCTGTTGTATCATTTTGTGAAATCATTTGATATAGCTATTTATATTTTCATAATTTGTAATGGTATCCACACATATAACCAGTGTCCAAAGTTCTCCATTTGTCTTTGTTTTGTGATCATGACCTGACAATTGAAAATGGCATAGTGAATTATGCATATGCGAAATTTGCAAAGGAAATACCATACGAAGATCGAGCTTATCATGCTTGCTTCAGAGGATATCAAATGTATGGTGATTCTGTGCGAAAATGTAGAGGAGATAAATTTGTCACTAGAGGAAAATGGTCTAATGTGCCGCCCCAATGTAGAGGTTAGAATGTGCAGACCTACACACAGCAACTGTATATATTACATACCGAACTAGAGACATTTATACACAGCATGATAATACATATAGCTCCCATATAGCTAGTACAAATGTAATACAATCCATTATACTCCTGAAGTGAATGCATCTATAATTTTCACATTTTACTCTTTAGTAATACAGTGCTTCCAACTTAAAGAGTGGATTTTTTGAAACTACTGTATAGACCCTCACTACAGTCATTTAACATACACATACCTTTTCTTCATCATCCCAATAATGTTTACAATAGTAAAACTGCCTGTTTAGAGAATGGAAAACGGAGAACAGAACTTTTCTCATTCACTCTAATACATTTTACGCCATTTTTTTTGACGTCAAGATTTTGCGGTAGTTCGTCATTAAACGTAACTAGTTAACGAGCTAAGGTCGAACGGTTATTTCCCTGAGCGGTAAGACGGGACTTTCCCTAACTGCAATCGGCTGTATGGATTCTCATCGTTCTACTAGCAGCAGTAAACGAAGTCGAAATCAGTCACAGAATTGTTGGCTGGTATATTACTAACTTGGAGCCAAGCCTATCCAAGAGGTCATCTTTTTCAAGAGCTGAAGAAAAGCTGAAGGAGTTTAATACTCCCAAGGCTCCCAGCATTCGGTATTCTGACAACATCAGGGCGATGCAGTTGGAGTCCTACGGGTTGTGCAGCTCCAGACGGAAGCTAAAACGCTGGCCGCGATAGGCAGTAACGCCGTAAAACTTGATACCTGCTAGGGCCTGAGATACAACCGTAGCTAAATCAGCCATACCCGTGCAACAATTAGCGGTAAACTGGCGCCCTTGCACAAATACGCATGCGCTGTTTTGTGACGTCGCGTTTACGTGTACTATAGGCCCACAATCCGCTGTAAACGTCATCATTTGATGACCCTTACCGTGCATAATTTTTTTTGGTGAAAAACAGCCACAACTCACTTAATTTTCAAGGTATAGCTACCAAAGTTATACATAATAATTTTAAGGCAATTTTACATCATGTGTCAAAAATTTAGAGATATAACTCAATAAATTCAAAAATCCTGGCTTAAACACTTTTTTTCTTAAAATTTTAAATATTTCGAGATTCAAATTTCATGTGCCCACAAAATTAGGCTCATATGAAACTTCAGGTACTAAAGTATCAGTATACCAAATTATAGAGATAAGGACAAATAATTTCTCTTTTTTCAGCTTAAACACTTCCAAATTCACTGTCTTGAAGCTCCCAGTTCCATCACTTATAACCACAAAAATAACCACAAACCCACAAAATTGTTTTGTCTGTATGTTAATATGACATTAATGTATAATAATACAATTTTTTAGCTTTCTATTACACATACTTGAGAAATTATAGCAGAATTAGCAACCTTAACCAAAAAGCTAAAAAATCCACTCTTTAAGCTGGAAGCACTGTATACCTGAAGTAACAAAATTCCAGGCATAGCTATCTATGACAATTATTCTAATTATGTACAGAATTAGAGTACCATTGTAGATTGACAGTTGTAATGCACCATTTTAATCTTAATTTCGACCCTATAATTAACTCAATTTTGAGTCTGCAATTTTCTCTTTTATAAATCTGAATTACAATTTTTTAATGAATGAGAACTACTTACAGCATTAGCATGACTAGTGGCATAGACAACCTTTTACCTTTCCACATATAATGGGAATGAGGTAAAGAGTAGGCTACGCCAGACTAGCATGCTATCACTAAAGTTGCCCTCAGACAAATAATACCAACTGCAAATGAGGACTACGTCTGAATTCTAAGAACTAAAATAGACTACATTTTACTTACGGTGGAATACTTAGTAAAAAGGTAGACCACACCTATTTCTATCTTGGTTATGTAAGGTAATTCAGTTAACCAGCTTTTTTTAACAAGTCAATTTGTGTTATATATGAGCCAAATTTAATTAATAGATAAAATGAAATCACATGAAATATCATATGTTTAATGAAAACTAAGCAATTGGAGTTAGATACTGCATTTAGAGATGTACTGGTTACATTCTGATAAAGACAACTAATTAATGGATCTCTATGGCCGTTTGTAATAACACAGTGAATTGGGGTCAAATAGCTTGAGAATATTATTTCAGGAGTACACATAAATGGACTTAATTTTTATTTTTTGAAGTTATAATAATCATGAATCGATTTTTTTGCTGTCGGAATGCTGTTTCTTGTTTTTCTTTTTTTCTTTTTTTCTTTCTTTCAATTGTGCATCTTTGAACTTCTAATTGTATTATTAGCCGTACACTCCAAAGATTGTCCATACCCTATCCCTATTGCCAATGGAAGAAGGAGGGTTAATGCCGCTTTTTCAGTATACAGTTGTGATCGTGGTTACGAACTTAAAGGTAAAGTGATCAGACATTGTGCTGAGAATGGAACTTGGCTCACTGATGAACCTACCTGCATCAGTAAGTTAAGGTGTTTTTGTAGTAAAAAAATTCAAAAATTTTCTATACAGTAGAGTTACAGCTATTATGATTACATGTTGTTTAAGACAAGAACGGTATTTGACCATGTTCTGCATAATTCATCAGAATGCCACCATATTATTGCCTGCAAAGTAGTGTTTGAAACTTATAGTTTTTATGTTTTATAGGTGGAGTGTTAAGACTTGGCAACTGTCTATTTCATCATATACTAACACTATCAATTTTTGCCACTACAAGTCTATAATTCATAAATTTCACTTGTTAGTAGTTGGTTGGTTGTAAATAATATACAAATTACTAGCTGCTAAGATTGAGATCAGAAACTGTCACCAAATATAATCATCGCAAAGGGTTTAATGCATTATAGAGTTAACTAATGCTTTTGTACAGAAATATTAACCTGTATAACTACAGTAAAACTTCTATTAACGACCTCTCCTAGAAGCGACCGACCTCTCTGGAGAGACCAAATCATGCGTCCCTGCGTCCCCATTGCAACTACAACAAACATAGTGCATTTAGAACCTCCGAGAAGCAACCACCTCTTATTTCTGACCAGCGACTAATTTTTTGGTCCCATCTTGCTCAAAATAAATATATTCGCCCCTCTACGAGCGACTGAAGACCACACCTATTCAAAATTTGGAGAGATTGCGGTCATGCGTAAGCTAATAAAAAATAGCATACTACACTACTTCTACAGTATCCAATTTTGTCTGGGACAAAAGGTCTTCGCTAAATGCTCGCTGAAAGTTTGATACTTCTATTTAATCTTCATCTGAACAAAGAGTGCAGGAAATAATATCCACAGGACAGCAAATGCTACTAGGGAAAATCACCTGGCTTACTACCAAAATAGGGTGTGGTTCATTGCAAATACCACCTCAAACCCCCTTATTCTGGAAAGTTTCTTTGTTAGTTTTTTTTTACAGAAAATTACATCTCCAGTGGCAGCACATCCTTATTAAAGTAGATAAATGTGTTAAGATGCTGCCAGACACTATTCAGGTAACCACAATAAGACATGCATCAATATTAATGAATGTATTTTAATTCAATTTTTCCCTAACTCTTATCACAAATAATGACATATACAAAAGAACCTCTGGGAAAGGACCAACCTCTGAGAAGAGACCAAATGTCCCGTCCCCAATGTGGTCACTATTAGGAGGTTTTACTGTATTTTAATATCAAAAACATTACCAATTACTTAGGATAGATATATTTTCTCAGATTAGTTCACAAAATAATTTGTACAATACAAACCAGCACAAAACATCAATTCCTTGTGCTTCTACAACATTGGCTATGCACTTTCTTCTATTTCATTTAAATATCTGAGGACGGCTATGTTTCATTTCATCCTGAGCATTATCGTCTTCCTCTTCCTCAGCATTTTCCTCTCTTCTGTGATAAAAAATCAGTAAGGATTGCCATAAGTATTAAAGAAAACTCCAGGATGTGCACATTGAGAAGTTACTGCATAGTTAAAATGTCCAAGTGTTTATAGGATCTCGCACTTCTTCCCGTGCTGTCATCCCTACAAAGTTGTTGTTTAGACATGCACAATTTCAATATTTGAAGATTAAAACTATTTCTATTTTTTTTGGATCTCCACCTATTCAGAGAATATGTGGCATGTCGTGGTTGGACTTACAATTCCATCTGATTATCTATATTCATCTTTCCTCTCTGCCATCCCTACCTATAATGTTCTTCTCCCCTCTCTGTTATCCCTACTAAGTCGTTTTTCCCTCTCAGTCATTCTTACCCAGCTCACAATTATTTTAGATCTACCCACTGTACAAGCCAAAAAATCTGTATTCAAATAATATTTACATAAATTTTTTTGCTACATGATTTTTATAACACACTAAGTTTAAGCATTCTCATAGACAAAAGCTGCATACATATATCTAATTACATGGAAGTGGGAAGTTGTTGGCAAAAAATAACAGGCACGATTGATATGGGCCAGGTGCAAATCCTGTCACGGGTCTTTTGATACAACAGAAAACTCTAGATTCAAACTCCCGTTAAAGGTCAAGGTTAAATTGAAAGCTTAGTTCCAGGCCTGTAGCCAGGAGTTTGCACTGGGGGGGTTCGGATTTCATAGAAACGCAAGAAAGCCACACCTACTCTTGTTTTCTTCGTTTATTCTTTAAAAAGCGAAAAAGGGGGAAAATATGCCAAAACTAGTAATTTGTCTGACGTTCTATGTGTTCTATTAATAAATTCATTGAACACTGCTGACTATCAGCAATGGATGTGGTTTAGAGAATACTTGCGCAACAGAAGTCACTTTGTAGAAATAGATGGCTTTGCATCAAAACTTCTTCCTGTTCGCTCTGGTGTTCCACAGGGTAGTGTTCTAGGTCATCTACTTTTTCTCGTCTACGTAAATGATATTCCCTCCCTGTGTTCTCTGTCTTCCGTGTTTATGTTTGCGGATGATACAAAACTAACCAGTAACGACAGTTGCTCCCATACACATCTTCAAAGAGACTTGGATGCTCTTACTCTTGGTGTCAGACATGGAAAATTAAAGTCAATTCCTCAAAATGCTCTGTTATGAACTATTCTCTCTCTTCATCAACTTCTTCTTATAGCATTGGTAATGACAGCATCAATCCAGCCAACAAGCAGAGAGACCTGGGAATAACCATTACAAACAGCTTATCATGGTCCTCCCATATCAAAGACATGTGTAGCAAAGCTTATCGTTCTCTTTTCTTGGTGAAGCGCACAATCGCTATCATATCACCCTCTCATATAAAAAAAATCTCTGTACCTTTCCTTAGTAAGATCTCAGCTTTCGTACTGCTCCCAACTCTGGCGCCCTCGTCTCATCAAGGACATTATTTTATTAGAAAACATTCAACGTAGAGCTTCAAAGTACATTTTAAACAATTTCGTTATAGATTATAAATCTCGATTAATCTTACTCAATGTCCTACCACTCATGTGTTGCTATTTGTATTGAAATGTCTCAAAGACCCTCCTGATAATTTTGACATATTTAATTACATTTCCTATTCTTCTGGACCCACACGCTCATCTAGTCTAGCAGGGCCAGACCCTTTACCAACCCTGATCCGCTACGGATCAGGGTTGGTAAAAAGTCTGGCCCCGCGAGACTAACGCTCATCTACCTCCCACAAGTTAGAACTTAAGTTTTACCGCTTCTCTAGTACACGCCACCAATATTTTAATCGTGTTGTAATGCTGTGGAATGCATTCTCTCCAATTGATCTTTCCCCTTCCTTCACTACTATCAAGAAAACCTCTTCAACAGAAATTCTGGAATACATTCACCAAAAGATTCAACCCCAGCAATCCCTGCACATTTTGTTGTCTATGTCCCTGTTCTCAATGTCACACATCTAATATCTACATCACTTTGCCTCCCACATCATGAGCCTATTTATTCATGTTTGTTTACTCACTTTCTTCTTTTGTTTACTTATTTATTTCTTCGGGCAGCTCTAGTAGTTAGAGTTTGACCCTCAACCACAAACACTTTACATTTTTCACTTCACTCACAATACTTGTTTTGTCCCATTGGTTGTAAAGTCAATAATAATAATAATAATAATAATAATAATAATAATAAGCGGTAAACTGCTAACGCTATATCGTTCTGGTGCAACCAGGCTTCTAGCCAGTACCGTGAGCTGTACACGTACAAACAGTGAACCATTAATAGGCCTTTCGTACTATAATTTATCTAAATAAGTACATTACGGCACATCATAAAAAGAATAGTTGTAGCGTAGCTTGCTTTATCAGTGCCATAACGAGAGCGATGTTTTGTAGTCAAGGAGCTCAATGTTTATTTGAAAGCTTGGAATCAGACTAGGCCGTCCACATATAGAGTATGAAGTATATCCAGGGATATAAATAGCTAAATAGCAGAATATTCCGTTGCGATTTAGACATGATCGACCAGAAGTCGACATACCATAAGTTAAATGTGAGGTGTGGCTAAATAATTTACTTCCGGTCACTCAAAAGGGGGTTCGACCGAACCCCCCCCTGGCTACGGGTGGTATGATGAGTTCATCAGCAATGGTGAAGAAGGCAAGGTATTTAGTCATGCAACTTACACACAAACTGTCATTAGATCATTGAGTCCAGCAGTTTTAGAACTGTTTCCTCTTCGATGATTCTCCAGTGAGACGAGGAAAAGGCCAGCAAGAGAGAGTGCTACTCTTTCAGTTATATAACAGTGAAATAATAGTTACTCGCTGCTGGGAGGGAACTACCATTTTTAGGGTCTTGAAGGCTATAGGTTGTAGCTTCCTGAGCAAAGCTAGGGCACTACTTAGTGCCTGAGGGACCCTGAAAAAATGGTAGCTACGCAGCGCCTAACTTATTTGGAACGTAGTGACTGCTCCTAACAACGCATTCTGAGGGACACTGAGCGAAATAGGAGGGACACTAAGCAGTTTAGAGTTCCTCTGTATCAATACAAAAACTGCAGTAGCTATGTTCTAAATCTAAGAGTGCTGTCACGTCTAGTATGTCTCTCACGGCGGTGTGTAATGGCTCGCGCGTTACGTGCGCAAATTTCATTTCATTAACCACACCCCAAATAATATCAATCATGCGCGTAGCTGCTATATCTATGATTATCAACTGACGGACCTCTGATGGGCCACCCACACACTACGACATAAAATACAAACAAATTCATGAATACATTTAAAAAAACAAATCTGAAGATTTGCAGCCAATCCCTCATTGCGTAATTACGGAGACTGCCGGTGTGTGGAGATATTGTAACGATGAGCTCGAAGACCAATACAATACCTGGCCATGCAACTACTCTTGTTCTTAAGGGAGGCTACCTGGAGAAAAGACAGAGAGGACGCGCAAACCCAGATAGTACTTTCAAGAAAAAGTTTCAAAAGAGATATGTGGTACTTACATGCAATGGGATTCTTTATTACGAAAAAGAATCAGTAAGTGAATTGGCAAAAAGATAGCTCTGCATTTTGTGTCAATAGTGAAATGATTTTTCTCCTTTTATATCACAGGCTAAAGAACCCAAAGGAGACTTTCATATAAATGACATAAGTATAGTAGGACTAGTTAGAGACAAAGACTTTCAGAAAAACTGGTTTTATTTTCAGGTATGTACACAATTGCCAATATGTGTGTGTTATACTACAATTAAAAACTCCAGCAAGCAACACCCACTTGCCATCTGTAGAAAGTTAAACCTGCTTTTTCAGAGCATTGGTTATTGTTGTTGTATTTTGTTTTTGTTTTTCATAATACATTGTTAAATCAAGTAATTGTTGAATTATGCCATCATGCACACAGATGCATGATTTAAACTTCGAATAGTTGTTATATGTGAAGCAGTTCGAACTATTCTTTGGAATAGAGTCAATCTGCCCTCAAAGTTCAAGCAATTTGTGTTCAGAGGCCAATCCAGTAGGGTTCAACTAGGGCGTGTGGCAATGTAATAAGGGTGGTAAGAAATGGTAGTCCATCATTATCCAGACTAATCTCCTTACTAGTGTGCATTTTACTTCGTAGAAAGATGAAAGACAAAAAAAAATCCAATTTTCTGTGGCCCATATTCAACTGCTTCGTCCGACAAGCCACTACAATGTTGTTGTTCCTATGAAAGAGAGGAAGAATACAACTAATGAATTTTATGCATGTAAAAATATTTACGCTAAAAGTCTTAAATTAAGGTAAGACAGGTGCAGCTATGCCTACACAGGGCAAAAAGTATAATTTCCTATCGTCATGTATTTAGGACATTTCATATTTTCACCACTGGAAAGAATATGAAATTTCCTAAAACATGGTGACAGAAAATTCCACTTTTTGCACTGTGCTACTTTGAAAGTTTTGTTTCAACTAATAAAGACATCTGGAGGTCAAAACGTTTCAATAGAAAAATTAATAATTAATAAATTAACTATGTATTTTTCTTTTAAAATTACCATTAGTTTGGCATGTACTGGTGATTATTTGTTATTGCAATAGAACTTCTTTAACTTCTCAAACAACTAACTATAAAGGCATTGTAATTATTAGTAAAAATTAGTGTAATTATATTAACTTATTGTAGTAGAAATAGTTAAAGAAGGTGAACTTGGATAGTGCGGCTAATGTGATGGAGAAGTAAAAGAAAAAGGCATGGAAAGAGTTGTGCCCGCCACTGGAAACCTGAATCACCATAATTGACCTTTATAAAGTCAACTCAATCAGTGGATGTAGTCTATATTTAGAATCACTTTCAAGTATTGATGTATAAATATAAACACAATAAATTCTCTAATTGTTTGTGTCTATCAATTGTTCAATACTGCAGATTGGAAATACACAAGAGCGCATATATTTCCGAGCACATGAAGAGGAAACACGGCAGGAATGGATCACAGCTATTAAAGATGGTAAGTCTAATTTATCTGGATTAATGGTATAGAATTAGCATTTGTAATTATTAATGTATGTTCCTAAATTTGCCAGCTGCAAAGGCAAATGGAAAGAAAATACTGGAAAAATATCACATTGGAATGTATAATAAAGGAGAATGGAGTTGTTGTCATTCAAATGCAAAAGAATCTTTAGTATGTGATATTGCACGTCCAGAACGTACATCATCAATGCCAGAAAAATCTACAAACGGAATCAGTTTCCCCTTTCCAGAGCCATCAGACCACTTAATACCATCAAACTCACAAGTATCCTCATTTGAAACAGACTCTCTATCAGATATGGAAAGCCCAAGATCATCTTCAAATAAAAGGTGTCAATCTACCGTTAGTCGAGGTAAAGAAAAGCATACATGACAGAAAACTGATCAATCGCCTTTTCATTTTTTCTTTCACAGATAGTGGGCTTGGTTCAGAAGGAATGAGAAAAAGCAACACTTCATTACATGCAAAAGATGGTACCTCTTGTACAGTATAATATGGATAGTAGTTTTAATTAGTGGTATATAAATCTTTCAGGGCCTAATGACTGAATTTTGGCAATCATAAGTGTGCTCCAAATGAGCATCTGCATTCACTTTAATTGCTTTCTTACCGCCAGATTAATACATGTTTTTGTAATTGACTCATAATATGGTCATTCATAGGTATAGTGTGACCAGTCCACATTTTTTTTACATTTTCTCCTGTAGTTACTTACTCTCTTTCTATTTAGTGATAGTAGAGCTTGACATAGATTAGTTTTAGGACATATACAACAACAACAGGAATACATAATTCCATAATGGAGTCAAAGTTTTGTTAGGCTGATGGTCACTAGAAGAACAACACAACATCAAGCTATCAGGGAGGAGTGATTTCTTTACTCAATCAGTTATAAAATAGCATCAAGGCTGAGTATGGCTGTAGTATTAATCATGCAAATGTGTGAACCTCTGATTGTACTTCACTCTCTTTTCTTGCCTGCCATTTAGAGGGCTGTAACTTATAGATCCTAGAAAATTATACACAAACTAATACAAAAGCAACTATTACAGACATCCCCAACATGTTCGGTATCTCTCTTTCATGTAGATGATGAACTTTGGAAGCAAACACAAATCCATGGCAAGGTTAGATTAAGTTTATTAGGTGGCAATTGTGTAAAATAAAAGATTTCATGTTTCTAGGTTAGCCGTTTGGAAATTCAATACTCCACTAGAGTATCAAATCAGAATACTTCTTTAAACAGAACTACTCAATTTCTGGTAAGTGATGGAACTGATTGCTCTCAATAAATTCAAGTTGTTTTTATTTGACAGAGTCATTATAAAGATACTGGTCAGCACAAGTTCAGGTCTGCTGTAAAGGCTATTACTTTCCGGGGTTACGATCAGCTGATCATAGCTACAGAACATGAGGTTTGGCTACTGACTCAATTACACTTTGTGTTTACTTCTACTTGTGCTCCATAGGTTTATTCACAATCAGCTACATCTGCAATGGATGCAGAGAAGATTGTGTTCAGAGAACATGATGATGAAATCATGTCATTGTCCACATGGAAGGACATGGTAGCCATTATGGGAAACTCTAAGGTTACAGTACTCAGTTTAGAAGCAGCAAATTCAACTATTACAATATCTTCAGAAAGTGTTAGTGATTAATTAATTACTTGATTACATACCAATATTGACCTAATCAGAGATGTAATAGAATATGTATGTATGTATGTATAATTGGCGAGCAAGCAAGAAGGGTTAACTCAATTGAAAATCGTGGATATTTATTTATATAATGTTTGGACATACGTATGTCATTTTTGTACTTTGACCCTGGCATTTTTTTTGCGTTAGTTCGGTGGTTGACCCCGTCCTAAACATCACTAAAAGGAATCCTTTTGTTTATTGATCATTACCCGTACCATCCTAGGAATTGAATTCTTTACCGTTTTGAATTCTTTTGCGGGTGCAGTTAAACTTAAAAGCTTACCAGAGTTTCACTACTATTCGAGTTAGCGGAAGTGGTAAGTTAATACGCTATTTTTTGTATAGTTACAAGCCCTACACAACAGTATTTACTTGAAAATTCATTGGCCATTAGACTTACCATGAAGGTTAGTCTTGTGTGTATGTCCAGTTGTGTGAAAGTATTGTGTGTTAGAGCTACTACTTAACAACTAAGCAAATGTTTAAATACATGACTTGTTTTTTTTTTTGTTTTTTATTTTGTTTTTGTTTTTTTAACAGTTGCGAGAATGGTTGCTATGCATTGTATTCCCTTTACTATATTATACATGTAATTCAAAAACAAGACCTTTTTAGTAGCTTGAGTGCTAGAAGTTAAAATCAATCATTTTTCAATAGTGTAGTTTTAGGCTCGCTCATCATTTGTGCTCAAGCACATCACTAGTATACTATATATATATATTATATAATATTAAACCATGGGGTTGAGAAATTATGGCCCTTGGTGGTAAAGGGTGATCTAGTGATAATTGTGAGAGTTGCCATTGTTTAACTATTTTATACACTAGTTACCATTTATCCTTTCAAACATGTTAAAGACCAAATAAAGACAGAATATTGCTGTTATGGTGGGAAAACTTGTCCAACATTAACATCTATTATAGAGAAGGTCACTCAAAAATACTGTCTACAAAGCATATACTGTTTCTGCCACCTTCAAGCACCGTCAGTGGTGAAAGAGTGAATTTATCCCATGAAATTCACGACAACAAGGTTTTACTCCAAAAAAAATCCATGAGCCAGTCAATTTTAGATGAGGATACACTAGTGATGTGCTTGAGCACAAATGGCGAGCGAGCCTAAAGACTATACTATTTTTATATGAATGATTTTGACTTCTAACACTGAAGCTACTGAAAATAAGGTCTAGTTTTTAAATTTCACATACACGGTAAAGGGATTTCAGTGCCATAGTAACAACTCTCTGCAACTGCTTGAATTGAAGGAAAAAAACAACAACAAAACAATACACGTTATTTAAAAGTTTTCTTTGTGATATTCTTTAGCTACGTAGTGGTTGTAACACACAATGCTTTGACACAACTGGAGATGCACCTACACAGACTTACCTTCGCGGTAGTCTAGTGGACAATGTATTTTCAAGTAAATACTGTTGCGCACGGCTTATAACCATGACACAAGAGCGCATTGACTAACCACCACCACTAACTCGAATAGAAATGGAAGTCCCTTAAGTTTTCAAGTTTGAACTGCACCCGCAAAAGAATTCAAAACGGTAAACAATTCAATTTCTAGAGTGATACGGGTACTGATCGATCAACCAGAGGATTCTGTTAAGTGCAATTTGGGACGGGGTCGACCACATAGCTAACACAAAAATGCGAGGGTCAAAGTACAAAATGACATACGTACGTCCAAACATATATACAAATAAACTAGTGGTGTGCTTGAACACAAATGGCGAGCGAGCCAGATAGTTAGATAACATAAAACTAAGTATTGTTGCTATGTTTTAGCTTAGTTCATGCAAACATTATAATAGCGGTTATGACCTTTTATTTCAGCAAACAAATACAAAATCACTCTCTTACCTGATTAATGATAACTTTTGTAGTATCAAACATCTACCATTCTGATAGTCTCAATTACCAGTAACTCTTGAACAAGCTCTCAGCTACAAAAATAAATAAATAAATAAACCAGTGTTATCATTTGTAATTTAGCCAACAAATATGGAAATAACTTACCTCAATTTCCTGAGTATTGATAACTTCTGTAGTATCAAATTGAAGTTACTTTGACTATCTGAATTACCGTGAATTCTTGACAACAAGCTCTCAGCTACAAAAACAAAAGACAATCAATTTTAGCACACAAATACAAAATTACTCTTACTTCATTTTCTTGAGCAGTGGTAACTTTTGTAGTACCAAATTTGAGTCATTCTGACTATTTGAATTTACCAGTCACTGTTGACAACAAGCTCTTAGCTACAAAAAAGAAAGGCCAGAGCCATTTTTGCATATTTAGCTAACAAATATGGAATTACGTACTTACCTCAGCTTCCCTCGAGTAGTAGTAGCTTCCTTGGCATTAATACTACGGCATTCTGACTACCAATGACTCTTGACAACCAACAAGCGGCACTCCGTATCCCCCCTAAAACGGCGAAATTTTGAAATTAGGTCTGGAAATGGGTCGTCAATGCCATAGTAACCGGTAAAATCAACTTTTTGTTTCTTGAAAAGCAAGCGTTTTCGCCGGAATTTTCTCACACTTTGGAGCTTAAGTATAAAGTAAGGCTTGCTTAATGCTGTAGTTTCAGAATAAACTGGGGTCAAGCCTAAAAAGCCGTGTTTTTTAAAGAAAAACGTTCCCTGCGCGCGCATTTAAATGGCATACGTACCATCCATACATACATACATATATATAACATATACCCGATTTTGCATTATCCACCCCTAATACTGTCTCGCTCGCTACGCTAGCTCGCCAATTATAATACCTATTGAACAAGTCATCATACAATATGGGGAGATATTTCATTTTAAGTATTTTTTGTGAGCTAAAGGCGGATGAAAATACAAGCGTGAGAGTGAAATGTATTATAGTGTAATAATTTATTGGACCGGTAACTCTGCCATACTTCTAAAAATTCAATTGTCCAGAACTACGTACAGGCACATTGGAGCGTTAATATGCTTCAATATGAAAGTGTGCATGATACAGAATACTCAAGGAAATACCCAATGTATTTATGTTTATATACAAACAAACTCCCCTTATCTGGACTCCCCAGTTCAGGGCACTCCATTCTACCGGGCACCCCAATACTGCATTATAGGTGTGGTAAGGATCACCAGCTGGTCATCAAGTATACAGTGTGTATATGTACTGAGAGTTGTAGAATCAACTTACAGCTGCTGGTTTGAGTAAAGGGTACATACAGTAAATTACAGCAACTGGTAGTGACCCTAATCATCTTTTATTGGTAAAAAAAGCTGGCTGAGATACTGCTGCTAGGGTGAGGCAAGAAACTAAGCTAACCAAATGTTTTTCAAAAAAAATAATTGTGTAACTTAAATACAAGTAGCTATTCCTCAAAGTATGTATAATTGTAATTATAAATAAGTTATTACAATTCCTATACATGTACGTATTAAAATACAAGTGCAAATATAATTGTTCTCAGATACGGATATTTCTGAGTTACAGGCAGTGCCTGGTCCCTAGCTGCCCATATTAGGGGAGTTTGAGTGTACTATATACTGCACCTATGCTTTACTTTTTGCAGCCATGTCTTGCAGACTTTACTCCAGATGGTGCCTCCCTCATCATTGCAGGAACTAATATCAAGACTTCATGTTCAAATAAGTCATGTGACAGGCTACAAAATATCTCACTTCAGACATTAGCTCTGGCTGACCTAATACCTGGACACAAACCACTGAGGTAAGAGATAAACACATAACTTCTTTTTTTTAAATACACAATTTCTTTGTTGTGGTAGCCTCCACATTCATCCTGATCCAAGAGGACCTTATGTGGGACTGCTGTATCATGATGAAACAAGAAATGTTCTGTGTCTGTTAGTCTATAATTACATGTCAAAAAGTCAACACTGTCCAGCAATATGTCTTGGTAAGTTCTCAATATTATATATTATTACCTCTCTGTATTTTATATAAGGTCAAGCTTATTTCCTTGAATGGATTCAGTGGCATGTGTCAGTAGTTAGTTGACCCTCAGCGTGCATGCACGAGTCCATTTCATTGTCCAAACTAGTAAATACCAAAGTGAAATTTGTTATCCTAGTCATGTAAGCTGCTTGGATAAGATAAGAGTGGTTTTGGCTCCTATTAGATATAGGAAGGAAATTCACAATCTATTTCTATTTAATGTATCACTATGTCACTATGTGTTGCTCTGAGTACTCTGCTACATGTGTAAACAGGACTAAATAGTCTGACATACAAATATTTCCCTATCATTTCTATGACCACCATTGTGTATTATTGTACAGTATCAATTCATTGAATTGAAAATTAGCTCTTTTTTTTAAATATGCTGTGATTTGATAAATACAGGTGCTAGCATCCCATCTATGATTTCACATGCTGTATTCTCCCACCACAACTTGTAAGTATTTGACATAATAGCTCACTACTGCTCAGTCATAACTTCTATATAAATCTTGCAGAAACCTCTTTATCCTCTATGATAAGGTTATCAACATGATAGACCTAACAAATTCCTCAGTACAGTTAATGAAATTGAGCTTTTTTAAAGGTAAAAGAATTATAAAACTTGTCCAAGTTAATCCAGAGTGAGTATTTTATTTTATAGATGATACATCATGTATACAGTTGACTACAATAGGCAAAGATATTGGGGCATTGCTCAATGATGGCAATGTGTTGGTGTTTGATGGGCAGACTGACCACCTTCGACTAATTGACAAGAAAGAGGTAATGTATTCTATTCTTATCTTGATAAATCTTGATGGCAAGCAGTAAAATTAAATATTAGTATTCTGAAAAAAAATTATCTCTATATCTTTATATCTTGAAGATTCCAACATCAGCTAGAGTTTTGGCATTTTCAGTGAATAACTATAACGTGGCCATGGGATGTGGAGATGGGAAACTTCATCTGTACCAAAAATGTGAGACTACTTTGAACTTGTGATAGTTATAGTGCTTTTTTCCATTTGTTGGTGGTCAAAAAAATACAGACCACCAAATGAAGAAAATTTACATGTATTAGTAGCCATAGCTACAGCAAACACTTAATAAATAAAATTAACCAAAATCTACTTTATTAAATTATCCCACAATATTTTTATTTTAGTACCTCCAAGTCATCCTTCAGAAGTCATGAAGATGAGTACTATAAAAATATCCAAAAATGGGGAACAAAATGTAGCATTGGGACATGGCATTTCAGTAAATTTCCCCGAGGGATTTATAGATGAAGATGAAATAGTATTTAATTATGCTGTAAATGGAGTAGTTGAATTTGGACCACTCAGTCTTCCAAATCATAAAAGTCAACTGATATCAGCCATATTATCTCTCCATCCTGAGAAAAATGGCAAGTTCAAGAAGCCAATCAGCATCACCATACCTCACAAGCTATATATTGACAATGAACAAAGCAATGGAATAAAATTCTGTAAAGCTGAAGTAAATAGCAGCAAACTAGTGGATGGCCAGAATGTCATAGACTTTAAAGAAGTTTCTGCTCATGATCATGTGACTCTTTTTTCAAGACCAACTCAAATAGAAGAATATGGAGAAGTGAAGGAGTTTTGTGCTACTCTTGAAACCTTACACACGTGCCACTATTGTTTGAGCAGTGACGACTTTCATGAATTTAAAGTATTTGATCGCACTCAGTTTTTTATTGTTGAAATCAAACCTTTAAATCTGGGCATTTCGAGGAATTTCTCTATATCTTATTCTGTAGTGGAGTTCAACAGCCTCTGTCAGAAGGTAGGAAAGGGTGGATTTACTCAGTACACTATAATCTCATTTTACTAGTGATGTGCTTGAGCACAAATGGAGAGCGAGACTCCCGAGTTATGTTATCAGATTACAGCATTATAATTTTAACTTCTAACACTCCCGGGACGAAAAACGGTCAAGTTTTTAAATTACATACATTATGGTAAAGGGGTTTCAATGCCACAGTAGCCACTTAACTAAGCAGTAGCTGTAACACACAATACTTTCGCATATACATGTTTACTGAACATACCAATACAAGACTTACCTTCGTGCTTAGACTATTGGACAATGGATTTTCAGGTGAGTAACAACACTGTTGAGTAGGACGTACTATGACAAATAGCGCATAAACTTACCACCACCAATTCAAATAAAAAATGAATCATGGTAAGTCAGTTTTAATTGCACCCGCAAAAGAATTCGAAGCAGTAAACAATTCAATTTCTTTGAATGATATGGGTAAAGATTGATAAATCAAAGGATTCTGTTGAGTAGAGTATGGGACGGGATTGACCTCCTAGCAAACACAAAAATGCGAGGGTCAAAGTACAAAATGACATACATACATCCAAACATATAAACAAACAAACATCCCCAATTTCCGATTGTGTTACCCCTGATAGTGTCTCACTCACTTCGCTCGGCTAATCAAATACAGCAAAAAGTCCAAGTCAAATATTGAGTTCTGTACATTAGATAAAGAAATAAAGAAAATGAGTGACAATAAAAAGGATTTTTAGAGAGGCCATGATAAAACCTCCTATGATAAAACCTCCTATGATAAAACCTCCTATGATAAAACCTCCTATGATAAAACCTCCTATGATAAAACCTCCTATGATAAAACCTCCTATGAGAAATATATCTATGTAATAGTTAGAGCATGAGCGCTTGGGTACTGGTGCATTTAGTGCACTGAAGCCCAAGGGCTTTGTGCACTAAATCCACCAGTACCTAAGAGTGCATGCTACTATTTTAGATCCCGTTTACCCAGGCCTTGCCCAGTTTCCACTAGCAACTTTGTTTATCAGCATTTTCGGTGTCAAGTGGATTCTTCCGTTTCCGGCCCAAAATTAAAATTCAATTAGAATTCAATTGAAGCACACCAGCAAGTTTACTTTAGCAAGTTTACTTCAGCATTTGTAGCTGCCAGCTGTTATCTCCAGATCTAACTCTATCCTATAACCAATATCTTGTATATAGGCCCTAAAAGATCAGTATCCAGACAGTGAGTATTCAAGGAAGAACAAGAGAGTGCTTTCTTTTCGGCCCTCTCATGAAGAATTGACTTTTAATATCATAAATATCCACCAGTTAGAACAAGATGGATGGAAAGCTACCATTGAAAGCAAAGATAAGGTAATTGTCTACTGATACATGGTAGAAGTCATTATTGTCTATATTTTTCAATAAAGATATCAAAGAAAGATGTAATTTTTGTGGACACTCCATATGCTACCATGAAATACCTATGTGATCAGAGAGAATTTCCTCCACAAGTTACAATCAAACTATCTGCCATTACTGAAGGTCAACCAAAGGAAAGTACAATGACATTAAACATAGGTGGAGCACTTAATCGAATAACTACAGATGAACTAAGACTAGATGTGGACTTGCTGCCCTCGGATGTGTGTGTGCCAGAAACCAAACGTAAGTTAAAGCATGAGATACCACAGCTGCAATAATAAGTCCTCACTTAGCCAGTCATTCTGTCAGCACTGAGTCTTATTATCATCACCAATAATACATTTATTATTATTATTGCTATTATTATTATTGTTATTATTATTATTGAGACTATTGTGTACACTTGACTATTTTAGAGAATACTTCTCCAGCAGATGAGAATTATGAGGCTCGAGTTGTACAGGAGAGTTTGATGGACATGGTCATGGCTATACAAGACCACCCAAGACAATTCTGCTTCTACTTGTTTTCTAAATCAATTCTTGATCGAACTCAAGTAAATGAGTTGAGTTTACCATTAGCAACAACAAAGGAAGAAAAGACTTGTCAAATCACAGAGATATTGTTTCAAGTACATCTAGAAATATCACAGAATCCTCACTTGTTTGGAAAACTTTGTGAAGTTTTCACTAAAATGCAATGCCATTCAATCAACTTGAGAGGTAAGTGTGACTGCTGTAACTTCAGCTCTCAATAAATAACTTACTCTATCTGCAGAAAAAATGGCGGAAATTCAAAATGCAACACAGCAGCAAGGCACCTCTTCATCCAGTCCAAGACTATCCAGTAAACATAAATGTTACTTACTTCAAGAAACAGTCTATGTAACTCTCCATTACAGTATTCCTAGTCCCCACAAGCACTACACAACTATTTTAAATTGAGAAACTGCTATTGAAGAGTAAACTGGTAACACTATGAAACCGCCAACATCCATCTCCAGTATAGAACTATTTGGCACTCACACGCAATAATGATTTAGTTCATTCATACATACATCCATTCATACATACATCCATTCATACATACATCCATTCAGTGCTATGGATGCTTTGTTTTATGCAATGTATTTCTTTTCCTATTCCAGCATACTCAGCAACTGTGTGAAGTACAAGTAAACTGTGCCAGTTGAACTGATCATTCATTTTTATTTTTTCACACACACTGCACCTTGAAACTTAAGTTTTAATACATCTCAATTGCCACACCTACAAGTCTTTATTTAGACATTTTTATATTTTAAACTTTCCTTAGCCAAAAGTTGAAAAAATAATTATGTGTGTTCCTGACAGAGGGCTCTTTATTTAGCAATTGTCAAATTATCTCATCTTTAAATTAAATGTAATTATAATAACTCACACACAGATTAATTTTAAAAAAAAGTTTTTAACTTGAAGCCCCTCTAGCTACACAAGTACCAAATCCTCAACTTAACAGTTACCATTTATGAATGTGTTGTACGTGACATATAGGAAATTCACACGAAAAAGCATTACAAAACTTCATAAAAAGATAAATATAATGATAATGTATTACTGAGATGCCCAAACCCAGAAAACCATATGATATTACATATGAAGTTAAGTTTCCACAGAATTCAAAGGAGCAAGAACTCTTGGCTTGTCATCCATGGGGCTAGCAGCAGAGTGGGAGATAGACTTCACCAGAAGAGGTTTGTAAGACTCATCCACAAACAACTCGTTCACTGTGACCTAAACAACAATATCCTAGCTACCATTACCACATCATTGTGTAGCCCAACCCACTCTGCGGAACTTAGGGTCAGACCTAGAGATTAGAAAGATGGAGGGCTGAAGACCCTATAGCTATGCTACCGGCTCACACAACTGTATAATATTCATCTGGGATAAGATCCAGCACACTCTGTGAAACTGCCAAACTTAGATTGCATGTTGACATTAGTAACATGTGCACGAAAACACACAGTTTAATCATGAATATCATTAAATCAGAAGGGAAGTTTTCAAAATTATAGAAACCTCTCACCACATAGCCTCAGGAGACTTAGCAAAAGTAGGAATTGCTAAAAAGAAGCAAAGTTACTGCCCTATTACCAGCAGTTTTTTTTTTAACTTTTATTATCTTCATTTCCATAAATAAAACCCGAGCTATTATTTAAATAAAACGCTAGCTATTATTTATATTTGCTGAATGTCACATTTGAATGCTCACATTGAGGAAGACTTCTTCCAGCGTGGTCTGTGATATGGAATAGTCCAGGACAGTATTGGCAACCTGTGGATCCTTCTCTATGACTGTGAAGAAAGGAACTACCTCACTATGTCTGGAATAAACACAAAGTAACACTCCATCACTCATTTGAATTCCAACACACTATATCAGACCACCAGTGGAACTGAAGGATCAACTACCATGTCCATCTGCACTTACTTTTACCCACCATTATACACATAGTGCTCATAACCCCTCATTACCTGCTGCTACAAACCTCACACTTCACTACCTATTCCTTGAAAGTGAGCTCTACAGAGGACCTCTATTTCAGAGTGATACGGACACCCTATCTAACTCCACCCACACTACTATCTAACTCCACCCACACTATCTCAACACTCCATATTTCAGAGTGATACGGACACCCTATCTAACTCCACCCACACTACTATCTAACTCCACCCACACTGCTATCTAACTCCACCCACACTGCTATCTCAACACTCCATTTCTTTGCTTGCTGTTCACTTCACTTATCATCAGAACTTCTAAACTATCTCAGCACAAGAGTTTCCATATCTCCATATCCCATTATTCCATACTGTCATTATTCTATTCTGAATTCTCCCAAACTCAGTCAACAACTACAACATACTTGTCCGGAGCCAGACTGTACGCCAACAAAACTCCGCCTCCTTCTACGTCAATAGGGTCTGCTCTCCTGGTGGCACCTAAACAACAACAGCAAACAACAACAACAATACCAATCCTACTACTCTTGCTCCTCCACAGATCTTGTAGTTACCTGGCAACTTCTTCTTGATGATGTCAATCATGTCCGGCACATGCTCAGACTTGACCACAACTTCAACCTTGTAGCCTGCAAACCTGTTCTTCAGACTCACAGACGTACCTTTCACCCTAGCAACAAGAATGAGGAAAAATAAAGGAATGAGAAAAAGTCATGAGTTGTGTGTATGTGTGTGTGTGTGTGTGTGTGTGTGTACCTTAATACTGTTTTTAGCCATAAAACTAGATTTATGTTAGGCATTGTCAATAATTCAACAACTACCACTAATGAGTAAGATGGTAAGGTGCAGCTAGTCAAAGTCCGGAACGATCGCCTAATCTACCGATGAAAACCAAAACGCTGCAAAGTACGTAGAGTAACTCCATGCGAGTTAACCAATCATTTCATGCTCGCTAACCAATCATTTCATGCTCGTTAACCAATCATTTCATGCTCGCTAACCAATCATTTCATGCGAGTTAACCAATCATTTCATGCTCGCTAACCAATCATTTCATGCTCGCTAACCAATCATTTCATGCTCGTTAACCAATCATTTCATGCTCGCTAACCAATCATTTCATGCGAGTTAACCAATCATTTCATGCTCGCTAACCAATCATTTCATGCTCGCTAACCAATCATTTCATGCTCGTTAACCAATCATTTCATGCTCGCTAACCAATCATTTCATGCGAGTTAACCAATCATTTCATGCTCGCTAACCAATCATTTCATGCTCGCTAACCAATCATTTCATGCTCGTTAACCAATCATTTCATGCTCGCTAACCAATCATTTCATGCGAGTTAACCAATCATTTCATGCTCGCTAACCAATCATTTCATGCTCGCTAACCAATCATTTCATGCTCGCTAACCAATCATTTCATGCTCGCTAACCAATCATTTCATGCTCGCTAACCAATCATTTCATGCTCGCTAACCAATCATTTCATGCGAGTTTGACGTTAGTTTGATACATATAAGTCATAACTATGATAAACAGACCAGTAAAAGAACTTAACTATGTCACCAGCTGCATGAGGGTGTGCATGTAATACAGCATCCACTGGTGCATGCGTACACTCCAGCATAGAATCAGGTTTTGAACTGACGTTGGTTCACAGGAATAATTTCACGATCAAGACGTGAATTAAAATGGCATCACACATACACAAACTTGCATAGAAATTATGACAAAAAATGTGTCTCACTAAAAATACAAGTATACTTGAGTTATGCCAACTTAATGCGCAGGTGTCCATGAGATCCATTGCTGACAGCCTGACAGACAAACTGACAAACACAGATAGACTGACAGACTGACTAACTAATTGACAGACTGATTGACAGACAAACAGACAGACTGGCTAACTGATTAACAGACAGGCCAAGTAAGTACTATTACCCTCAGGTGCACGTGTGCTGAGGATTAAATATTGGTCAGACATGTACATATGATAGCACCACTCCCACTTGCAGGTCATGTGACCTTTCAGACATACTTGAGCTGTCCTCTAGCCATAATAGCAATGGTGTCTCCCAGAATGTCTGCCTCCTCCATAGAGTGGGTAGTCATGATGATCACACGGTCCTGTTTCATACTCAATATCAGGTTCCAAATATCACGTCTGATCTTAGGATCCATTCCTAAACCATTACACCAAACATCCTGTCAGTCCTTCATTAGTAAAAAATCCCAAGATACAACAATAGCAGGGGAATTATGAGCAAAGGATAAACAGACTTTAAAAAACCTACTCATTACATACCTGTGGTGGGCTCATCCAGGAATAAGATCTTGGGGTTGCCAAGGAGACTAAGCGCCACGCTCAATCTCCTTTTCATTCCACCACTATACGTTTTTACTGGATTCTTGGCCACCTGTTAAAAATATTACCTTACCCAACACTTACAATCACTGCAATATGCTGTCTACAGTCACTGCATAGATTAAGACCACAGCAAGATCTACACTACAGCCACAAGCTAACTGATGCTATAAAAATTAAGAAACTGAAGAAAGAAAATTAAGCCAATATCTCCAATTGCCACCCTTTACCATTCATTACTCTACCTACACAGTCCTTCTCCTCCCTCTCTCCCTTCCCTCCGACTAGACTCTGACCTTGTCCAGCTGAACCTTCTGCAGCAGAGTCATAATCTCCTCTGTCATGAGTTCTTTGCTGAGTCCCTTCAAACTCCCAAACAACTGCATGTGCTCCAGCGCAGTCAGATCTCCCCACAGCACGTCGTGTTGAGGACACACCCCCAGCACCATCCGTATCAGATCCAAGTCTCTACGCACACTCTTGTCATAGAAGTAGGCATCACCTGACACAAGAAATAACACACAAACACACATACATACACACACATACATACATACATACATACACACATATAATTATGCTGACGTGAGCACAAGGGATAGTATAGCCTATAGTGTACATTAACCACAAAATTCTCATTTATTTCATTGAAATGAGAGCCCCTCCCCCCACCCACCCCCCTTGAAGTTTAGAAGTGTTAATGTGCCCCTCTCATGTTAGGTTCTAAATGATCCTGGACTAGTCTAGAACCTGTTTGGAGAAACATCTAGAAAAAAAAAATTCTGTTGTTGATCACATGATCACAACAGTAGTAGTGATTGGTTGCTATACTGCATGACCTCAATTCACTCGCTCTGTCCAGGATTCTGCCTCATGAGAGAAACTTAAATCATCAGCGACCTATTTTGATAAACACTTTTTATTTGATAGACGACCAATTGACAGACTAAAAGGCATCACCATGAAGACCACAATAATTTTCAGGAAGGGCAAAACCATTTTCGGGTGAAGGGAGGGGGGTGGAGGGCAAATGCCACCTTAAAATGGCCTAAAAGATCCCTACCAGTCCCTCACACACTTACCACATAAAATCCCTGAATTTCAGTACCTGACTTAACACAAGATTCTCCTGGAACAGCTAGTCAAACTTTCCATTAAATAATAATAGCAAATCTTCCTCGTTCTAATAGTCATTATTATGTTAATTAAAAGTTAACCCGACATTTCGACTTCTGCTGAAATCTCAGCCGAGAATGACTGAATCATCACTAAAATATTATATCTGTATATATAGTGGAACCTCTCTACAAGGGACTCTAAAAGCAACATGACTCTCAACAACAGCCAATAAAAATGGAACGAAAAGATCTACCACAATGCAAATAACCACTAAAAGCACCCAAACTCTCTACAAGGATCATAATAGTTGCCCCAAACATGGCCTCCATAGAGAGGTTTCACAGTATGCATATATTCTTCCTTTTCCTTCGGATGGCTCCACCAGTCCTCAAACACTCCTAGCTCTAACATGGTAAAGTACCTACCTTCATCAGGCTGTAGTAGTCCAATGAGCATGTTGATGGTAGTAGTCTTGCCCGCTCCATTGTGACCCAGCAAGGCCAGTACCTTATGCTCCTCTGCATTGAGAGACAAACCATCCACTGCCTTGTGACCCACACCTCGCTGACACGACCAGCAGTTGGAACCAAACAACTACACACACACACACACACACACACACAACATACAAACACACGTAAACTCACATGATGTACATATACAAACTGTAAGACACCAACCATTTAATTGATTAATGACAACAACTAAATTTTCTGAAAGTTCAACCAACCAGTGAAAAGTACCAATGTCGCCTAGCTAACACTGTCCCTGAGGCAAACACTGAAAACCAGAAAATTAGTTTCAACTCTATTTTCCTGGGGAAAAAGGCAGTCAATTTTAAGCCTAGCTACTAACCATGCCTTCAAAGTCACACTGTGATCATGTGATCAGAACTTGTTGGTTTAGTTTCTAGCTAGCACTACACCAGCAGTCCTGGTGTAATCCTGATCCTTCCAGTTGGAGGAGTAGCTGGTACTAGTAATAGACTGGTAGGCACTCGGTGATGAAGGAATGTACAATTCACAGAAATTATGTCCTATTTGAAGTTCCCAGTAATACTCAACAGATTCACAACACCTGGCTTCAAATCAATTACTAGTTCTAAAGCTACTGCCTCAGGCTACGTATCCTAGCCACTGCATTCATTGCTTACCTTCACTAAGTTCTCTATCCTCAATGCCATCCTGCCACCACTACCATAGCTCTACACACACACACACACACACACACACACACACACACCATGATGAATAATTATTAATCATACAGCAATAAGAGTTAGTCCCAATAAACAGTCCTGAGGTACTTCACTGAATAAACAGTCCTGAGGTACTTCACTGAATAAACAGTCTTGAGGTACTTCACTGAATAAACAGTCCTGAGGTACTTCACTGAATAAACAGTCCTGAGGTACTTCACTGAATAAACAGTCCTGAGGCACTTCACTGAATAAACAGTCCTGAGGCACTTCACTGAATAAACAGTCCTGAGGTACTTCACTGAATAAACAGTCCTGAGGTACTTCACTGAATAAACAGTCCTGAGGTACTTCACTGAATAAACAGTCCTGAGGCACTTCACTGAATAAACAGTCCTGAGGCACTTCACTGAATAAACAGTCCTGAGGTACTTCACTGAATAAACAGTCCTGAGGTACTTCACTGAATAAACAGTCCTGAGGTACTTCACTGAATAAACAGTCCTGAGGTACTTCACTGAATAAACAGTCCTGAGGCACTTCACTGAATAAACAGTCCTGAGGCACTTCACTGAATAAACAGTCCTGAGGCACTTCACTGAATAAACAGTCCTGAGGCACTTCACTGAATAAACAGTCCTGAGGTACTTCACTGAATAAACAGTCCTGAGGCACTTCACTGAATAAACAGTCCTGAGGTACTTCACTGAATAAACAGTCCTGAGGTACTTCACTGAATAAACAGTCCTGAGGTACTTCACTGAATAAACAGTCCTGAGGTACTTCACTGAATAAACAGTCCTGAGGTACTTCACTGAATAAACAGTCCTGAGGTACTTCACTGAATAAACAGTCCTGAGGTACTTCACTGAATGGTCAATGTGGGACAGTCCTCACAGATGCTTCTACACACAAACCCTCATATCACCACTAGGTTCTCTAAACTCCATGACCCTTTACCAATCCTCTGTACCGCCCACGCACATTGCAGCTTCCCAGTAGTTTGGCGGTCACATCCTCCTCCTCGCTACTGTCCGAGTCTTCAGTGCTCTGTTGCCGTGGTGAGTGGGCGGTGCCCATGCTTGCCAAAGAATTCTGAGGGTTTCTCACTCCTTGGTGGGAATCAAGTGTCCTCAAGTTGACTGAACTAGACAAATCAGTGTGCTGGTAGTAAGGCAACCAGTCAAACCAGTAAGACGGGAAAATGAAGAAGTACCTGCATTAACAAGACACCCTTGATATTAGAGTCATGCCCTTTCACTCTAGTCACTTACAATTTTCTAGGTATCCCATGGTTACCCTTGAGCACTGCATCAAAGTACCAGGAGAGAGCACCGTACAAAATGGCTATCCCAAGAAGACCAACATAGGAAAGGTAAGTGGGAGGCATCTCAAACTGCACACAATCAATCAATGTATTACCATATATGGGCTGTAAGGTGTGAGGTGAATTACTTACGTAGTGTGACGTGAAGTTGCCATCTGGAGAGAAGTCAAACAGCTGGATACTTCTCCTCTCAAACAAACTGTCCCAACTGAAGACTGCAATACACACACACACAAGCAGCACACATGTGACTCATTGGGATTGTGTCAGTGTCTACGTGTGTTAGTACATGTTTGAACATGTTACAAGAGTATTTCACGTATGAGTACATGTGTGAGAGAGCACATGTACATGTGTCTGGACACCATAACTACAACTTTATACTCAATACATTATCTTAGCCAGTACAAGAAAATGAAACACACTCACACACAAATATATACACACATACGCACAAGCATACACACACAAACATACACACAAGAACATACATACACACAAACAATACACACACAAACATACATACACATACAAACACGCATACACACAAACACACATACATACATGTGACATTGGTAGGAAGTCCATTCATGTCAGTGTTACTACTGGCTGCTCCAATATCTGCCATTGCTTTTGCCTACACACACAACAAACAACAAACAAACAAACAACAACAAAAACTAGAATATGACAAGTGTTTGTGAGTATAGTTTGTGTGCATTTACATATCATCCAGTCAGGTATTGTCATGTGACTCACCAAGTGGAATGGAGGCAAGAGAGCCAGGAAGATCACCAGTGGCTGCACATACTCATACAGCTGGGACAATAGGAACTGGTTGCCTACACCAAATACATCAATATTGTACATCAACCATACAAGTATAAAATTGACAACCCTTACCTAAAAGACTGATGACCATCATGCCTACCACAAAGACTACCATTCCGGTGTTAACTACAAACACACATACAAACACACAAACATGCAAACACAACAATTGATACTCCATTACATCTTCAACAAATTAGCTGCTTCTTTCGTGTCACCGAATATACCAGTGATGCAGAGAACCATAATATGTAACCACACACAGGAATATCGGGCACTTGGTTTTTGCATTTAAACGTTCTTTGACAGCCAGGTGAGAATTCTCCAATTCCATCACTCCAATTGTGAGGACTGTCCAGAAAAGCCGTAAATTGTCCATCCCATCCCACGGTCCCATGGGATTATGGGATTACACGGGATGTCCACCTGTCCCTCTACAGAGCTTTAATACCGCTGAGGGACCACACAAGTGATCTGCCATGTTAGGTTGAAGTATTCTATACTTTCCACCTCTTACAACTCATCAATACATTATCAGAACAGGATGGACTAGTATACAAGGTTGTGCTTACAATGCTTGAAGTCATTGCTGATACAAACCATTACATGCATCTATAATTATAATAACACACTTGTGTGTCAGTAACAACGACAACCGTGTGTAGTAGTCATGAATAATTCATTAGCTGAGCTGGGTTGGTAAAGCATCATCAGTAACGACCATTATGATGACGGTGATGTGTGCATTCAGGAATACATGGGTCAAGAAAAGACAAAAGGAAGTGAGATAAAACTAAACTGTGTAACTAAACCAAGTGGTAGAGGATAAAATACCTCATTCTATTAGTACATAAAGCACCACTAGTTGTATATTATAATATAGAAGGTCAATGGCACTATTAGTTTGTATACACATGCCACATTAGCATTGACATAATAGGCAGAATGTTGGTAGACACTCTGTTACACAAACTCCAGGAGTCACCATCAGAACCCAAAGGAGTATCCAGCCAACTTTTAGTCACTTGATCCTTGCAAATCAGAGTTTCATAAAATAAAGCCTCCTCCTCCCCCAACCCAGAATTAGGAAGATAAAGTACATTGGCTAAAGTTGAATTCTATGAGTAGCAAGATTTTAAAAATCATGCATGTGACCTAGCACTGATCAGTGTGAAGCCTAAGAGTGGGTTTGAAAATGGGTGTGGCCAAGTACATGCAGTTTGTTCCAACCTGAGCGAAAAAATCCAATAAGACACCTTACCAATTATTTACTGCTTCTCTCCTTAACCACAGAATGTGCCAGCTGTAGGTTTCCTTGTGAACAAAAAGAACTAACCAGAACTTACATTATACTGTAGGAATTCTAAAATACCAGCAAAATCATCAGACAAATAGTTAGTTTTCCCTAACATGAATCTCACAAGGTCCCACTAGATTTAGTGATATCCAGCAAGACTCTTGTAATATTTTGGCAAATTTGGGTAATTCTTGCAAAGGTTTAGTCAATCACGCAAGATTCTTGTAAAAATCCTGCAAGATTTGGCCAAAGGCAAGGATATTGAGAGGAATCTTGCATCATTGTTGCAAGATTCTTGATAAGAAATCTTTCAAGATCATGCAAGATTTTTCACATAGGGACACCTTACAACAATGATATTAAAACCACACCCACTTCCTGGCCTGACTAGTTTGAAACAAACTGCTAAAGCCGCTATGGTGTGAGGGTGTGTGTGGGAGAGGTCACTGTGATCATAGTTTGTTTCACTTCATCAAGTATGAACTATTGTCATACTATGGACTGTTACTATGGACTGTTACTATGGACTGTTTCTATGTACTGTTACTATGGACTGTTACCATAATGGACTGCTGCCAATAAACTACTGCCTGAGGGAAGGCACGTATAGACTCTACGCTACAACCACTGATGACACATTACACCCACTCGTTAGTTACCCAGACTACCAGTGCTAAACATGTGGCAGGCAGTGCTAGAAACAATAAAATGAGATGAATTCATAACTACGGTGTGATGTGATGTGATGTGATGTGATGTGATGTGATGTGGTACATGATTGTATGGAGGATAAAGGATTGGATGTTCAGTCAGTGATACTTGATCCTGGAAACACAGAAATAAAGAGAATCCTTCGCGAGATAACTATCAAGATCAGAATGTCTGAGAAAAGCTTGTGAGACCACTTCCGATCCCGTCACTTCCAGCCCGGACCGAATAATCACTGCACCCAATGCTACCACGTACTCGTACTTCTTGTAGGGGCGTGCCCACGATATCTCATCACTGGTGTAGCGGAGGTTCTTGCCCCCAGATTGATTAACAAGTTCCACTGTGAACTTTGCCCTTGCCGGCCATTTCAGCTGGTCGTCAAACTCCCCCGGCAAGGACCACACGTCTACAGAGACGGCTTGACCTCGCGCACTGCCACGCCCATTCGGAAGAACGCTGATGAAGAACTTGTGACCGAACACATGAGTATACATGGCTGGACTCTGGTACTCGCCATTCTTGATCATCTCAGAGGTGAAGTTGTTGATGTCAAACGTCCTGTTGAGCCCCACCATGCTGGTCAGCTCTACCGCCTTCACTGCACTCTGAAGGCACCGCGGCTTCATCAGGCCAACCATCTTCACAGTCAACTGCTGTAAGTTGGCATCCACTAGATCTCCCAGACTCTCCACAGTCTTCTCCAGCTCTTTCCCTCTGTCCTTCAGTGAACACATTTGGTTCATTAGAACGTTATTCAGTTTCTCCTGCTCTTCTAGTTTCTTTTCCAGCATTTTCTTCTCCTGTCTGTGCCTCTCTTCCCGTTCTGTTAGCTTCTTCTGCAGCTCAAGCACGAGAGAGGCAGTGAGGGAGAGATGAGTATCACTATTCTCTTTGCAATGCTGGTCTTCATCTTCTCTGGGGAACATTTGCTCGCAGCCAACTCCGCCAAACTTGCACTTTACCTCCTCCAGTCTACAAATAGCCATGTGGTCTTCAGAGTGCTCGCGCTCGTACGTCACTCCACACATGTTGGGGCACTGCACCGGCACATACTTGCACTGTGGCACGTGCACACCCACCACTTCCTCATAAGAGGCCTGGTAGGCACAGTATTGGCAGATGAAGTTCCTCTTTACACAGTCCTTGGCAACATGGTCCTCCAGTGTGTTCCTAGGAACATGCATGTGGCAGTAAAGAGGACATGGGACACTCAAATACTGGCAGTTGTTCAGGTTAGGGTCTAAGTGAGAGTCCAGTTCTTGTAGTGGTCCTGTCCACTCACAACCTCTGGCTTTCAGGCTACAGTAAACCTTCAGTTGAGAGATGGCTTTCTTGTTCTTTACATGGCCTAGAGTTGAGAACTTTGATTCCTGGCAGTAAGGACAAGGTTTCTTCAACTTCAGAACTATTCCTATGCAAGTCCGGCAGAAACTCTCTCCACAGCAGCTGGTAATGTGTGGTTGTCTGGCAACTAGACTGCAATACTTGCACAACAGATACTCCTGGACCTCCTCAACAAACTCACAGCTATAGCCCTTGGGTACTTTACTGGAGTCCTTGGTTACTTTCCTGGAGTTTTTGGATACTGTACTGGAGTCTTTGGATACTGTACTGGAGTCTTTGGATACTGTACTGGAGTATTTGGATTCCATTGATACTTCACTATAGCTCTGGGATACCCTACTGTCCTCCTCCACTTCAACTGTTTTTGCACTAGCAGCCATGATGGAATTTGGTAAGGTACAACTTAGATAGCCAATAATGAAATTCATAGCTTCCCACAACTACGTTACTGTAACCACAACCTGTCCTCAGAGTTCCATGGGGATTCCCAAAGACATGGCAGTCAATATGCAAAAGGAAAGATCATATGAATTTGGCAGCAGAGTAAATCTGAGGCTGCAGAGGTAGCTGCGGAAGGGTGTAAAGACTGGCCTCACAGAGTGTCCACAGCTCTAATGTAGCTAGGGTAAACATACTTCTTAAATACTATTTAAAATATTTGACCCCAACCCTGGTTGCAATACTCTCAATTATAGGCTAATGAGTGATTGGCAAGGGGAAAAAATAATAGTTTCTTAAGATGACGCTTAAAAGTTAACACAGAGCTAGCACAGATGACTTGGTCAGGAATAGAGTTCCACAAAGGAATAACGCTGATAAAAAAAAGAGTTTAGGTGATAACTAGTTTTCACGAACGGTTGATACAGCGGACATGAGTTAATGTGACGGACGGTACGAGATGTATGCGGTGAGAAGGTTGAGTCAGGGATGAGCGAGTCACCCACCAGGATCCTGCGGCACAGGCAAAGCTTCATGCAGGTGCGTCTGGAGGCTAATGTTGACCAGCCAAGCAAGGATCTCAAGGTAGTGGAGTCAGACGACCACTTCTTCGTGGCCAGTCTAGCTGCAAACGTCTGAACACTTTCAAGCTGGTCAACATACTTTGCCTGATATGGAGACCAGACACAGCAGCCATAAAAAAAAAAATTCACTACTTGGTTGTGCCTTACACACAAACCAATGTCCTCCTGGATTCCATCTTCTCCTTCCAAGGCTGGTGAAAGGCATGTACACGAGACTCAACACCCAATGAACAAACCAAAAAAAATATTCTCCACAAATTCTTACCTTCCACTTTATTATTTTACTAGCGAAGTGATACCGCGTGTATTCATCCTACAATGCCCGCTACTCAGGCCACACCCTAAACTGTAAGATAGTTAATTCTCACAATGTCTGAGTGAGTTGCTGAATGTTGCCGATCATCAGCAGCTGGAACATTGCCATGGCTCCACCCCCTCACTGGATTATCCAATGCCACTGGCACTGCAATCATCTGACCCTGAACTTACTAAGTGGTACAAGGTAAAGAAGGATACAGACTCTTCAGGAAAGGGGGCTGGGGAGGGGGAGGGGGAGGGAAAGGAGCAATTGATGTTGTGATAGCTGCAGCTTTAAACTAAAGCATTGGTAAACTCAATATCTACTTGTGCATGAAGAAAAAGGTTTACATTTGCACATGAATCTTTCAAAAGACCTTAGGGTTTTTTTTAAAGAGACCTTTCAATCTTATTACCTGCAGCTTTGACTGTAGTGATGAAGACAGTAGTGAAGAAGGCAAGAGGCACCATACTGATACTGTACAGCAGGAACAACACTGGGAAAATACACACATACACATATACATACATACATACATGCACACACATTCACACATGCTTATACACACATACACCAATGTATATACACACACATGACCCACACACGTTTGTCCATATATTTTGTTCCTCACACTCCATCATTTATTCAAACTTAAAGGCACAAACAGTGTCACCCACACTAATGTCATCTTAATGACTAGTTCTCACAAACATTGTTGTTGTTGTTGTTGTTGTTGTTGTTGTCCCTTAACTTCCCGTGTGAAGTAATGACCCATTCATCTACTAACCCACCACTGCACTGCTAGATAGACTCACTGAAGTTGATGAGGAAATTGGTGTTGAAGAAGAACTGCAGCTGGCATGCGTAACCTTAGCAACAGATAGACATGCACATATCATAGCTGACTATGTAATACCTTCTGAATAAAGTTTACCAGTTGCCATGAGGATGCAGGTTGACAGGAAGGCAATAATAATGGCTGTAATAGACCTACATTAGCACAATACAACACACACACACACAACACACACACACACACACACCACATCATAGACATTGCTTGCTAATAATTGATGGACAACACTGCTTCAATCAGATCATTTGTTAGCTACCAATTGTAGATATTAGCACCAATGTTTACCCTAGCAACAGCCTTGGACACATCCCACAACCATGCTATGGATAGCCTGTGGTGTAGCAACCATATCAACACCCACATGACTTGTCCATGAACGCAATCCATTGTAAGTAGAGACATCAACCAAACCTAATTAATTCCTTCACTTAGACTGTTGACATGCTAACTATTACACTGCATCAATATCACCAGTGTTGTTACACTGCGTCAATATCACCAGTGTTGTTACACTGCGTCAATATCACTAGTGTTGTTACACTGCGTCAATTTCACCAGTGCTGTTACACTGTGTCAATATCACCAGTATTGTTACACTGGGTCAATTTCACCAGTGTTGTTACACTGCGTCAATATCACCAGTGTTGTTACACTGGGTCAATTTCACCAGAGCTGTTACACTGCATCAATATCGCTAGTTTTGTTACACTGCGTCAATATCACCAGTGTTGTTACACTGCGTCAATATCACCAGTATTGTTACACTGTGTCAATATCGCCAGTGTTGTTACACTGGGTCAATTTCACCAGTGTTGTTACACTGGGTCAATTTCACCAGAGCTGTTACACTGCGTCAATATCACCAGTGTTGTTACACTGCATCAATATCACCAGTGCTGTTACACTGCATCAATATCGCCAATGTTGTTACACTGGGTCAATATCGCCTGTGTTGTTACACTGTGTCAATATCGCCAGTGTTGTTACACTGTGTTACACTTACCAAGATACCCAGTACACAGAATCCTTCAGCCCTATTAACTTCAGGCCCTACAGAGAAATTAAATTAACAAAACAAAATTAACTATTAGGAGCTATAAATAAACACCTAGAATAGCGCACGCACACACAAAGACAACATATCTGTAACAACTTCTGTTTACCTGACGCAACTTGAGATCCTTCTCAGACACCACATTGTACAAGAGCATCACAAACTATACAGTAAAAAATACATCCGCTATTAAATTGTGTCTCCATGGAAACTCCATAGGCTTTACCTGAACAGTAATGGCGCAGAATATAAAAAGGGTAGCAGCTGAAGTCTAAACACAAGACAACACACGAACACCCACAACTCATGTTAATCTGGGGGTACATTTATGTGTCACAGAATGTGCATGTGTGCAGCTACAAATATGTCATGTATGTGCTCCCACATGTGTGGGTGGAGCCAGCATTGGTAACATATTTATACAAAAAATGTGAAGATTGTAATGGCTGTGTTCAAACACATGTGAACGTATATAAATAATGTGCATGTAATCCATACACATGTGTGTGGTACATGGCTAGATGGACTGACCATACACATGTGTGTGGTACATGGTTAGATGGAGTGATCCATACACATGTGTGTGGTACACACAGTTAGATGGAATGATCCATACACATGTGTGTGGTACACATGGTTAGATGGAGTAATCCATACACATGTGTGTGGTACACACAGTTAGATGGAATGATCCATACACATGTGTGTGGTACACAGTTAGATGGAGTGGTCCATACACCTGTGTGTATGGCATACCTGTTTGGATTGGATAGACTCCTGTTGAAAGAAGACTGGGAATGAGCTGACGTTCATGTTGATGTGGACATCTCTGCCCATCACCATACTCATAAACAACTGGTCCAGCCACAGTGCCAACTCTGTACACAAACACAACAAATATAAACAGTGACATAATATGACGTGCTACCAGATATATCCCCCCTCAATGTGGTCCAATAATACATAAGTGTAGAGTACAAATTGTACCACAATGTGGTACCAGTTGTACCTCAGTGTGGTACCAAATGTACCCAACCATATTGCTGGCACTAACCTGAAATAGTTGCTGGCTTTTATTTCTTTGTATTAGAACTAAACCCTTACCAGAAAGACCACACCTCTACTAGAGAAACCACACCCATGTCCTGTCCACTCACCTACTCTTCCATCTGGTTTATTGGGCGATCCAAATATGAGTTGTTGAAACTTGAGAGCCCGAGAAGAATTGAACAGAATAGTGTAACTCAAAGCAGGACGACTGAATAACACGCACAATAACACATGCAATCACAGCACAGGATAAATTCCATGCAGCTTCGAACATAATCTCCACTTTATAGGTTGTGTCACTTAATATGACAGTGTCATCATTAGTGGGTACAGTGTCATTGCTCAATGGGTACAGCACCATTAGTTAATGGGTAAAGTGTCATTATTAAGTAAGTACTGCAGTGTCACAAGTGGGTACGACATCATCAAGTGGTATGGAGTCATCTCTAAGCGAGTACAGCACCGTCACTCAACGGGTACAGTGTCACCTCTCAATGGGTACAGTGTCACCGCTCAGTGGGTACAGTGTCACCGCTCAGTGGGTACAGTGTCACCGCTCAGTGGGTACAGTGTCACCGCTCAGTGGGTACAGTGTCACCGCTCAGTGGGTACAGTGCCACCGCTCAATGGGTACAGGATCGTGACTACATTTCAGTAAATTCTAATGTGAACCTAAGATTTGTTCATTGTTCAATACACAACTATACCACACCCACGTCATCTATCAAAACTCACCTCACGTCACATTCTGTAAACAACACTCCCTAAATGACAACAACAACAAGTTGTTTAGATGTGGCCATCCGGCTACTAACAGGAATTGTGTGATTTAGAAGAATGTGCTGTGTCCATGGCAACTTACCACTTGAGTGTTGTTGCTAGAGAACTGGTCAGTCAAGTTTTGGAACACATTATCTGAATTCAGCATGCCCGCTGTATCTACCACAAACCTCCGCACGTCCACACTTGTAAAATTAGACACTAAATATACCAATGGCAAGCAAGGTGAATTAATAGTCACGCAAACACCACATACTATATACTAACTAGCCAAAATTCATTAGTGAAAACTAATTAGAGACAAAGCTTCAGTGCGCTGTGAAAGGCAGGATAGTATGAGTGTCATTGCCAGAAGCACACACACACACACACACACACACACACACACACACACACACATACACACACACACATACACACACCACCACCACCACCACCATTCACACACTACACAACCTCCACATTCTAACTCACTCACAACCTAACACACAAACTCACCTGCCATGAACTTCTCAGTGAGATTATGCACACAATCGATGTCAGGATTGGGAAGCTAAATATACACACATACAAACACAAAAACACTTGTCAGCATAATTCCATCATTTTATATTCCTTCACCAACTTAATCTTCTGCTATGTCTGTGCTAAATGTATGACCAGTTGTTCAGATCACAAAATGAAGCAGTTATCTATACAATATTCAAATACAACATGCACTGTGGTATTAAAACTCCATCACAACATGCACATGTGGTATTAAAACTCCATCACAACATGCACTGTGGTATTAAAACTCCATCACAACATGCACATGTGGTATTAAAACTCCATCACAACATGCACATGTGGTATTAAAACTCCATCACAACATGCACATGTGGTATTAAAACTCCATCACAACATGCACATGTGGTATTAAAACTCCATCACAACATGCACTGTGGTATTAAAACTCCATCACAACATGCACATGTGGTATTAGAGTACCATCACAACATGCACATGTAGTATTAGAGTACCATCACAACATGCACATGTGGTATTAAAACTCCATCACAACATGCACATGTGGTATTAAAACTCCATCACAACATGCACTGTGGTATTAAAACTCCATCACAACATGCACATGTGGTATTAGAGTACCATCACAACATGCACATGTAGTATTAGAGTACCATCACAACATGCACATGTGGTATTAAAACTCCATCACAACATGCACATGTGGTATTAAAACTCCATCACAACATGCACTGTGGTATTAAAACTCCATCACAACATGCACATGTGGTATTAGAGTACCATCACAACATGCACATGTAGTATTAGAGTACCATCACAACATGCACATGTGGTATTAAAACTCCATCACAACATGCACATGTGGTATTAAAACTCCATCACAACATGCACTGTGGTATTAAAACTCCATCACAACATGCACATGTGGTATTAGAGTACCATCACAACATGCACATGTAGTATTAGAGTGTCATCACAACATGTACATGTGGTATTGGACATGTACATGTGGTATTGGACATGTCCCTGGTTTACCTCTCACCTTGACTGGTCCCAGCTGTGGTACAATGATAACAAGAGAAGTACACTCTCTTCCATTCCACCTCTACATCCACCAACCAATCACAGTCACACCATTCATCAATTCATCAATACTCGAGTTAACTAATTCTATACTGCAGTTAGAGTACTACACAGAATGAAATATATAATACTTACATGAGTCAGAGTGTGATATGGCGAAATATTTCATGAGCGGGCTAATTTATTTTGACGAGCCAAAGGCGAGTGAAAATAAAACCTGAGAGTGCAATATCTAGCCATATCACTCTGACGAGTGTAATAAGTGGTTTATTCCACACTAGATATCTTCACTGCTGTAGTTTGTAATGGACTGTTAACTCACAGTGTAAAGTTGGCTGTAGGGGCTCCCCACACCCACAGCAGATATTTTCTGCTCTAACTCAGTTAGGTAGGCTATACCAGAGGAAGTTAGCTGTAAAAACCAGGAAAACTGGTAAGCTAGGCCGGTTGCTATAACTACTAGGGTAAAGAGCTTACCCATAATACAGCGTGAATTAACACCATGAAATATGAGTTATTTCTAAAAATAACATTTTTAAGATATCTACGGTGGAATAAATAATAGTTAAACCATGGATTTGAGGGATTATCGCTAATAACCGTCCGATCTCGAGGGAGGGAGAGGGCAGCTAGCTAGCAACAATTCCGAGAGTTGCCATGGTGTAACTATTTTATACTATATTTACCTATTTGAACAGAGTAAAAAACTAAATTTAAAAAAGCAGATCTTGTTATATCATTTTGTTTAGCACATGTGCATTTTATTCCCTTTCTGCCGCCTTCAAACAAAAACAGTTAGTAATTGAACAATGACATCCGATAACGTTCACTAGACAAGACTTTATACCCAAATAAATAATTCTCCACGTCAGTTACACAGGGATAAGAAAGATTCATCAAGTAAAAAATAACTAAATTTTCATTCGAAGCTAAAAAAAACAACAACACAACAACACACAACGTGATACACCACTTTATATAATAACTATTTATGCATCTCACGCTATTTTATAGACAAAAAAAAAATTCTGTGTGCAATTTAAACTCTCTTTGTGGTAAAAAAAAATTTTTGTCCGCAGACAATTGGAGGGGAATAACACAGGGGTATAATATTTTTAATCCATGGCTGTTACCAGAGCAACTATGGTATAAATAATATTTATTGCACAAGTCAGCGTACAATATAGGAAGATATTTCAAAAGCATGCGAATTAATTTCATAAGCCGAAGGCAAGTCATAAAGTGTGAGAGTGAAATGCTCCCATAGTACGAGAGTTGTTTATTGTACACAGGATAGCTTTTCCAAAACAGTAAAATGGTTGTGCTTCTAAGCCTCTGTGTTCACACATTGAAGCATCAAATATGCAGTGTTCAATACGGCAGAATATTGAATGGTCGCACTCGCATGAAAAATACTCAAGGAAAATATATCCAGTGTACAATAAATATACAATATAGACATATTTTACATGTTTATTTGAACATCTAATTTGATGCACACCAACCAATCCTTCAGTGCAACTAGAACTCACCCACCAGTGAAGATATCTTACTAAGTAATGAGTAAGAGACCATGTTCTTACCAATATGATAATACTATCATCACAAATATCAAGTTCTGACCCTTCATACAAACTAGATAGAAACTTTCTCACCTAAGACTGCAGCAAGCGGTACTACTCAACAGTATAAAGAAAAATGTGAAGGTCTTGGAAGTCGAGGGTCGTAGCTCAGTGGTTAGAGCACTGGTGGCTGAAGCCAGTGGCCCTGGGTTAGATTCCCGGCGACAACCAAGATTTTTCATTTTTTTCCTTTGCTTTTTTCCAGACCCCTTTAGGTGAGAAAGTTTGTATCTAGTATGATAATACTAGTTATTTGTAATACTACTAGTTATGGAGATTAATAATACTACATGCTTATGATACTGTGGATATCAAGATTTCAATACTCAGAACAAGTGCCATATTACAGTAGTAGGACATTCCACTTCAGAGTGAAAAGGTCCCCCTGCAAGCTAGAATAATTCGTTTATACACCCACCAGCCAACCTGATACCAATTGGTCAAATATTACACTTGTATGTTCAGAAATGCCTGACGCACCCGGCCATTTTAATCCACCTGCTCATAATGGTAACATGCACTTCTAGTAGTCTGAGGTAACCTCAGTAGACTTCACAACCTGCACCAAGCATGTTCAGTGAGTCCAAGCATAAGAGCATGCTCAGTGAGTCCAAGCATAAGAGCATGCTCAGTGAGTCCAAGCATAAGAGCATGCTCAGTGAGTCCAAGCATAAGAGCATGCTCAGTGAGTCCAAGCATAAGAGCATGCTCAGTGAGTCCAAATATAAGAGCACGCTCAGTGCGTCCAAGCATAAGAGCATGCTCAGTGAGTCCAAGCATAAGAGCATGCTCAGTGAGTCCAAGCATAAGAGCATGCTCAGTGAGTCCAAATATAAGAGCACGCTCAGTGAGTCCAAGCATAAGAGCATGCTCAGTGAGTCCAAGCATAAGAGCATGCTCAGTGAGTCCAAATATAAGAGCACGCTCAGTGAGTCCAAGCATAAGAGCATGTTCAGTGAGTCCAAGCATAAGAGCATGCTCAGTGAGTCCAAGCATAAGAGCATGCTCAGTGAGTCCAAATATAAGAGCACGCTCAGTGAGTCCAAATATAAGAGCACGCTCAGTGAGTCCAAATATAAGAGCACGCTCAGTGAGTCCAAATATAAGAGCACGCTCAGTGAGTCCAAACATAAGTAATACACTGGAACAGAATCTCCAATCAAACACAAGACCTCTTTAATGCTACAACCTGAACTTCATTGAAGACCTCATTATTACACAATTGACAGTCAATATTAACACATCTCCAGACATGGATTACTTCCAGTTCAAAAACCCCATCATCACACACACACACTCTCTCTCTCTCTCACACACACACACACATGCACACACACAGTAGCCACAGATACTAAAAACTACTGGGACAGATGGGTTGGTTCTATTTGTTGTTGCTATGGTGTAACCAGGCATGTTAGTAGAGTGTCTAACGGCACTATCAGGTGTAATGTGCTTGTCGTTCTCTTGTTCTAGAATTGTCATCTTACCTTTCACTTGTAGGGAAGCCACAATGCCAATTCTACATGAGAACTTTTGATTAAAATTTGACTTTTAAATGGCTTACAACTTCTACCCACCCACACAATGGGCTCCAAACCTGTACCATACCTTACCAAATAATATCAAGGAGACCATATGGATAATTAAATTTTAGTTAGTTGAGATTCCACTACATTTAATAACTGCTGAACATGTTTCCATCTTTGAAGATAGTTATTTCCCACAAGAAAATTACGAAGTGGGGGATTCACTTTGAATACAATAATGATCTTAGTTCTCTATTTCCTTTAAAATATGTTAGGCATGATTTTTTTTCCCCAGACTACCAATAAAGCTGAAGAAGTCAATGTGGATAGAGTTTCTCCCTTTGCTGTATGGCTCGGAATCCATGCCAGCCTAGCATTCCCTGACTGAGCAAGTCATTCAAGAATTGATACGGAACAAGTTATAAAAGGAAAAAGGTTCGTTTAGCTTTGGGACTCACTCGAGCTGTCACCACTACTAGTGTCAGCCGGTATCACGTCATCTACAGAATGAAAATGAAAGTTAGAAAAAACTTGTCCTGTCGCTACTCTATACCCCATAATAATGGAATAGTTCTATCTCTTCAAGGTAATCACGTGTTAATGAAGTCTGAGTTAATCCCAAATACCAAACTGTACGTGACCCATTAATACACTGAATACGTCTCCATCACTACGCACACAAAGAACACCTCAAGAGTTAAAAACAAATCAGTCCCTCCCACAAGAACTCAACTTTAGAGTCAACTGCAATGGGAGATGTGAATGAGAAGCTGGTGTTAATGAGCAGCTGATATTAATGCGCCAGTTCCCAGTGTATCAACGACAACTTCCCCACATACTGTAAGCAGAGCCCCACCCACTTTTCTCGTTATCTATTACATGTTGCATAGTGCATTGTATGGAAATGACCCACTACATAGTCTGTATAGTCCAGTGTACCTGACATATGCATCACTCTCTCTCTCTCACACACACACACACACTGTCCCCTGCAAGCAATGTTTACAAACATTTATTCTTTCATTTTCAGTTTCCGATTAATCGTTGAGCCTGAATATTATTGAATCTTTCTGAATCTTACTAGGTTGGTTTTCTGTATTACAGTTGTACCCACTTGGCTCAATGCTGGTGTTTCTGTGGCATCCTGTGTCACCTGATCGTCATGAGTGATTGCAGGATGCTCTGTTTATTTCAGTCTAACCTTACCATACCCTTACATGTATAATTTCCTACCTTTTCTAATGAAATGGGACCACATATCTCATGAACTTACGTAGCAATGAGGGAGAGTACCTATGGATGTAGCTTCAGGCGCTGGATCATCCTCTAGACCCTGAGGAAGATAACTCAGGCCTGTCGCCAGAACAATAAAGAAGCAAGGTGCAAACAGCTGCAATAAACTTGATTTCCAGCTCCGAAACTAAAAATATTAAAATACAATAACCAACTAAACAATGAAAAGTAAATAATTTAGTTGGCAACCAAATCACCAAATCCTCAAGAACACAGATCTAAACATCAGAAGTGCAATGCAGACACTTGTGAACAAAATCAGCTCATGTTGAAGATAGCTACAGCTCAACTTGGGAAAAACTCTGGACTATAATTATACCATATCTCCATCTAGCTTACTCCAGCTGTACTACAGCTGATGAGGAAATGCTAGCTAACATTAAAACTTACACTGAACAACCAATTTTTCCACAGCAAGAGTCTCAGCTGTTTGAAGCGACCCGCCGCCATAGCCTACACTTGGGAACTAAGACTAAGGAAGCAGTACCTCAGATTTCATAGGCTTATTCACAGCGCCAATGACAATGTTGGTAGCCTGTTGACTGGATGTAAAAGAAGCACTAAGCTAAATATGCGACGGTTGTGATGATGAAAGTGCTTGTTGTAAAGGTACAGCATCAGTGGGTGTGGTTGATGGGCGTGGCTTATTGCACGCGAAAAACGTTAGCGAGCAAGCTCGAGCTCGGTTGTAGCAATATTGTCGTACGTACCACCACCACCAACCAGAAAAAGTTGGATTAAGAAGGAAGGACAAGTGGAGAGGTTTATATTTGCGGGGGGGGAAAGTAGTGTAGCCAAGTCTCAAATATGGCGACGCTGTCAATAGATACATCTGGGAAGAATATCAAGGTATTGTATTCGTGAGAATGATACCTTGTTAGTTTGTGGTACAGTTGACACGTGGGGTAGATTAAGTAGTCATTGTAGAAAGGAAAGTGAAAGAATAATACTTTAGTCAGAGTATACCTCATTGTCGCTTACACTCTGATGACCTTTACCTAATTGCATCTCGCGAAACCCTTTACCCACTGGCTTCTGTCATTGTGTAGAAATATTAGTTGTGCTGCCAAAATATTAGCTAGGCACAACTTAAACTCAATGTTAAAACCAATCCGGAGTTTCTGTTTAGTTTGTAAGAACTAATCAAACAGAAGAGCTATATTGGATTATTTTTATAAAGGATTTCTTCTTCAGGAACGTGATTATTAAAATTTACTGGAGGAGGTATTAGGTTCCAAGAGATCGTAGATGAACTAAAGTTCTGCTGCCTTCACTGAAATTTTTGTTGTTTTTAATGACATTTAAGCTAAGTGTTATCATGCTTTCAATTGGTACAGTTGCAACAGAGAGACTTTCGAAACTTAGATTATGTAACCGGCTAACAAAACATAACTTGGCTTGGCTGAATAGTATTGAAGGTTCCTAAAACTAAATCACTGGATCATTTTTTAATGCTACTACATTTTTGTTGAATTGTAGTTTGTTTTTAAACAGTTAGCAGTTTAGAGAAAATTTTTAACTTGGGGGAGGAAATTTTTGCACGAGGGTAAAATTCTTAAGTTCTCCCTCTCCCATCCTCTATGAAACTCAGCATTAGTAAGATGGTATAATGGGGGTTGACCAGTTACTTTACCTTTGTATACACTAACCAAAAACTCGGGATGCATTAATAAATATACATTCCCCATTTTAGAATTAATATGACACACTGGGAGTAGACTATGTAACTTTACATATGCCAGCATTGAGCTAGTTATTCTTTATTGTGCAATTAAGTCAGTTTTGTGTCCTCAGTAATGGTGGACTTTTTACTTTCATTCTTGCTCACTATCAAAGAATTCTCAAACTTGAATAAACTGGCCTCTGTGTCAAGCACGTGTTCAACATAATTAGGTCTCTGTGGAAAGGATGATATTTTATATTTTTGTCCAAGTGCTTGTCGTGATGCTTTTTGTAACCAGGGTTTCTTGTAGGATTTTTTTTATTTAAAGCCCACACTACTTTGATGCACATGCCTTTGTGAAAGTGTTTGGTCACCATACGCTACGGGTGTGGGGAGTTTGGCAGCTTTCATAGGATACTTTCAGTTGTGGAAGATTATTTGTTCCATTCATGTCGGTTGTTGTAAAGAGTCATGTTGCTTTCAGAGTAGAGAGGTTTCACAGTTTTTAACATACAAAAACGTTTTTTTAATTGGGGGGAGGGGGTAACAACAACAGAAATTCAGTGATTCTCACTCGGATGGTATTGTAATAATTGACAGATAAATAGCTGGTAATAATTTTGATACTGGACATATACCAATCTGTTCTGCACTCGTTATGTTGGGTAAGGTTGAACTTCAATGACAAGTGTGCTATGTACTATCTTGTGTGACTATCCGAGTTGAGCCACTTATTGTTGATTGTAGTTTTGTAGACCCTTTACCTAATAATGTGCTTGTGTTTGCCTCAGGAGGTGAGTGTGTGTTATGAAGATCAGATGAGAATCAACCTGTTCGCCAGGAAGAACATTCACTTGTGTGAGCTCAAGGAACAAGTAGAAGAAAAGGGAGTAAGAATTAGTATATGTAAGAGTATATTTAGCGTATTTATATGAATTAGTAACTTAACGTGTAAGAGTGCATTTAGTATATCTAAGGTAGTGTTAGTAGACCTCAGTTGGATGTCAAAATTAGTTTCTTGTTTAGGAAAACTTTATTCCTTGAATTTATTTGAAAAAAAAATCATGTATTCATTTTGGCAAATAAAATTGCTTCTATATATGTGACCGTCTACAGGAAAACCGGGCACAACGCGGCACCCTTCGAAAAAAAAGTTTTGCACTTACAGAGTTGTCGGCGTCCAGATATTGAGCTCTCCAAGTTTTATCGTCGTAGCTTAAGTCGTTCCCACTATAATAGACCTAACCGTTCCCTTCCCGTCGGCTTGAAACAATACATTTTTAAGAAATCGATCGATCTTTTCTCGATATTTACGCACGCCGCGTTGTGCCCGGTTTTCCCGTAGACAGTCACATATTATGTTCTACTTTTCTTGGAGTAGCACGTTTAAATATTATTGACTTACACTTGTGTTGTATATGTGAGTGCCAACACAGGATCTATTGCATGTGTGTGATTGAGGGCATAGATATTACCACTGTGTGTGTGTGTGTGTGTGTGTGTGTGTGTGTGTGTGTGTGTGTGTGTGTGTGTGTGTGTGTGTGTGTGTGTGTGTGTAGAAGGAGCTGCAGAACATTAAGGATGCACTGGATGAACTTATTTTGGCTGATGAAGAGGATGCCACACCGTATCCTAGCACACTATAGTTCTAGTTATTATTTACCAGTAGTATGCTTGAGCACACAAATCAAGTGAGCTATTCTACGCATCTTAATAAACAGTGTACCCACCCACTACTAGTAGGAAACACAACTAGATAGCTCTCAGTTTGTAAACAGGCTTGTTTCACCTGGTAAAGGGTAACAATGCAGTAGCTTGAAAAAGCAATTCTTATCCACTATTCTAGCAGCAGCTAGCCCAACACTATCATAAGACTTATCACGATAGAGGGGATGCCAGGCTCACTCCTACAACAACCGCAGAGTATATAACATGAAGTAATAGCCACATTCAGTGTGTGTGTGTGTGTGTGTATGGTTGCTGTTGGCTATTCTTTGTCAGTGTCGTCCATTGCCATACATGGAGAATGTTGACTTGTTCATGTTGTTGCTATGATTACAAGTCAAACCAGTAACCTCTTCCTAAATTAGCGATACTTGATCAACTCAGTAATGCAGAGATGTGTGCATTATGTGTTTAATTCCTGAAGTTACTTGAAGACAAGGCTTACTCATATACCAGTCTATTAGAATTATTATAAAGAACTGGTAAGGTATCAACTAACGAGTTTATCTATGTCACAGTAATGAGATGTCCTCTCTGAACCGCCCACTGCTGTAACTGGCACATACCTATGTAATCTAACTTGTATTATGCAATCCTCTTTGTGGTTGTTTTTGTTGATTTTTTTCCTCCCCCTCCACTGTATGAAACCCTGCACTGCACGTGTAATCTTTCCTTTATTGTTGGGTTCCTCACTGAGATGTGATGTCAGAAAGATGCACGATAGCACATGAAATTCCATTCTGAAGAATCAGCAATACTTCAGCTAGATCAGCTCACAGGAAACTTATCACTTTAAAGCAATGCACCCAAATATGTATTGTTAGTCTCAAGACAATCTCACACACTAGCTTGCCAATAAACAAGATGTTAGTCAAGTATGTTGTGCATTATTGGCAGTTATTCTTCTTGTCCTTGACGATACACTAATGTTTACACTCCATGTGCCAGTTTCCTTGTGGGTGAAGTTTTCATCCACATGGGACAGGAGAAGGTAAATGAAGCTCTAGAGAAGGCTGCAGAGAAGCTGGAGGAGGAGACTTCCTCTGTTAAGAAGGACATTGAAGAAATAGAAAAACTATTGAGTGACCTCAAAGTCCAGCTTTATGCCAAGTTTGGAGACAATATCAACTTGGAGTCAGACTGAGTGAGAGAAGTTGTTGTTAGTGTTCTCATTTTATTCACGCAATGCATAGCAAACATTCAATCAGAGCTGGCAGAGAAATGTGTTCAAATATAATCCATTATAATAATTATGAATAGTGATTTTTTTAAAATGACTAACAGATGATTCTAGTATATCACGTCATGAACAGTAAATGTCATGTACTTAGGGATAACAGAATTGAAGTGGGTGTGGGTGATGATTAGGGGAATGTCAGGTTTCTCTCACTCACACATGTCACTGTAGCACTCACTAAGTCACTCTTCTTGTCCTTACTGCGAAACTTGATGCCATGAGCAGTGAGCCAAGTCTTCAGGTCAGACATCTTGTAGCTCTGAATCTACACACACACAAATTCTCTTACAACCCTAGCGGTTATGTGCACCTGTTGAGCAGTCAACCCAGTGCACTATCTATACTGACCAGTTCATTCCCACACAATTTGTTGGCTTTTTGTATTTGAAAATAAACCCATCATTTGCTGTAACATCTCTGATATCCTTTTTTAGAGCTAAGTATGAATGAAGTACCTTATGTGTCGGTGTTCTTCTAGGACAAACAAGTTAATTATGTGGGAGAGATTAAAGGTAAACAACAATTCTAGATGGTTGAAGCTTATGTAGCTGCATTCAGAATACTTGGGCAAGCAAGAAAGGAGTCACTGAATTACTTACAGCAACAAATTGAGTGCTGCCTATTTATGGGCTCAAGGTAATTGCAGTACACAACTTGAAGCATGCATTTAAAATTGTACAAAATATTGTGAGAGATACAGAAGGTTTTCATTAATGCACTTTTACATGAGTGTAACCAAGAGGTGCTCAAGCACATCAAATTTTTGGCCTCTGCCAGAAATACAAGTGCATGTAGTGATTCACTTGGTTCATCATTTTTACTAAGTGTAATAAACACCATGACTAGACCGTGAGTATCTCCTGTGAACGGTAACATAGCACATGTGATAGTGATTACCCCTTACCTTCTTCAGGACATTGTCTGGCAGAGGAGTACTCGAGCTTTGTGCAACTGATGTTGGCAAAGTAGCCACACGGTCGTTGCTGGAGGGCGTAGCAGTCAATTGAGAGCATGGCAGTGTGAACCCACTATGGCTCTTGTCCAAAGTTCTTTCCGCCCACCTAGTTTCCATGGGTATGGTGTCCCGGGGGTTAGAGTGTGTTTTTTTAGCCGGAGGTGGTAGAGTATTGTGAATGTTGGTAGAGGCAGTCTGGCTGCTGGTGAAACTGGTGGTCCTGTCAGCAGGTCTCTTGAGGGATAGTTTGGATTCTGGTCTATGACATGACGCACCTGAGGTTGTCTGTGGAGTCGGGAGTATGACTGTATTACTGCAGTTGTTTTCTTTTTCTGTGTGAACACTCGACCTCGCTTGATCAGTCATTGTTGATGGATTCTCAGTTTGCTCTAACAAAGCAGAAAATAAAACTCTGGTGAGTATTGTGCCAGTTTATTGTGAGGTGTATCTTACATGTATGTACCAATTTCTGCAGATGTTCACACATCTTTACACAATAATTGGCTAACCAGACACTATCAGTTGTACAAGTCCATCCCATTGTCAGTGTATACATATGGATGTACATGTGGTTATTAGTAGCACATACATGAAGTAGTGAAATTGATAATCGATGACATACTAAAATGTGACTGGCTCTGCAAAATCCAGGAATTTGCTTAAAAAATTGAAAATCCTGATACTTACTGAAAATTACATAATGTACAAAGGATTTTAACTATGGACACTCAAAATGTGAGTCAAAAAAATGGCGTGGGTTTCTGGTGTACCACTTACTCACTCACAATTTATATATATACATACACACAGACTTATATATTACGTATGAAGCTGTTTTATTCACTCTGTGAACAAGTGGGGAAAGATAAACTGAAGCATCAAAGTGGAGGAGGAAGGAAACATGTGAACTTGGGAAAGGACGTGCCAAGAAACCCAAAAGGACAGTGGCTAGTAAACAAACCTACAGTGGCTAGTAAACAAACATAAGATAAGTTAAAGAGTCGGTAAACCACTTCCTCTTGCTCTTTTTCCAGATGTCCGGCTTCTTCACGAGGTGACAACAACATTGTACGGTTTGAAATCAAAGCTAATCAACCAGATCTACCGTGACATAAGTCTGTCTATCCAACACAACACACATACTGTACCTCTCCGATGCTTCTGCACTGACTGTTTATGTAGCTGTCCCTGCTTCTGCTGGTACTGTTGTTGTTGTGGTTGTTGTTGTTCAGATGTTGTGATAGGATGAGAGGCTGCAGTATTGAGTATTGCATGTAGAGGCGCTCCAGTGAAGGCTAGTCTGTGGCCACACAGAGAAGGCAGTCTGACTCTCAGGTCAGCCATGAAGGATGCAGCCACTCCATCCACACACTTCTCAGGATACACCACTGGAGAACTCCCCAGGACACAGCAACCTGGATAGCTACATACGCACACACAAACACACAAACACAGGATGTCACTGCATGCAACTCACAGCAGGGGACAGCCCAAACAAGTTGTTTACAGCAATCTCTCTGTAGTGTAATAGCTCCATTGTGTCCACTTTCAATTGTAGCTAATTGGCTTCAATTATTCAAATTGCCCACAAACAAGCACTGCTAGGGACCAATTGCATGAGAAATGAGTTGTGTATAGATACCATGCATTTAGAGTACATTTCTAGAGTATTTTGATATCAAGGTTACAGGCAGGTGTTGCATGGTTTACTAATATACACATGGCAATCTAAGCAACTTGAGACAGTTAATTCAAGAAAACTGCTGCTAAACCTGCATTTTTAATTTTCTGGTGGTGCTAATGTTGAACTCTGTAATCTAACATTTATTTATGCCATGAAAATGGAGGTGCTGTGCTGTGCTGAAGACAGCAGCAAGACTGACAGAGCCACTCACTTTGTTGATGGAGTAGGCACTTCCTCAGTTCAAAGCCTACTATTGTACAATATGGGCACTCTCACACTTGTATTTTCACTGCTAAAGTCTGGCCCAACAGAATAAAACATTAAAAAATTTGATCGATTCAGGGTTAACTTATCTGCAACAATACAATAAATTTCAGAAAAAGAATTTGATAACTTGTCAACCAATTGATAATCAACTCTTCGACCTCACCACAAACCACATTGTTGAAAATTGTAAACCAGAAGTTGTATGAATACAGCATGCTAAATAAAGGAAGTTAGAATTCATCTAAAATGCATGTAATTTGACTTCCACTGTTCACAGAAATAGCCATGGAGGATTGAAGAAAGCTTAATACACCAAACAAAATACACCAAACAAGTTCTGTTTAACTATCTTTTTTATCTAGCTAAAAGCTGAAGAAATACTTCTTTTTTGTGTGTGTGGTTCCATCATTAGCTATAGCATCACTGTTGGTAGCTCCATAATTGAGATCTGGAGAGGAGAGTCAACTGTCTGCCTTGAAGCAACTCTGTACTCAAAGACAGAGCCTCAATGGAGTAGGTGATTGCAAGAAACAACTTAAGCAGCTCTGTCACCACTGCTGTCTCCACCCGAGACATACCAGGGGTGGATTTAGGGGGGGAGGGGGGGGGGGCTTGACTAGTGTCATACGAGCCCCCCTTTTTTCTGAAAGAGCCCTCATTTTTTGATAACTTTTTGTCCCCAGTTGTTTTTTCACCTCCAATAATCACGATCATGTAATGAGCGCACCCCTACTTATGGATATGCTGAGTCAGGATTTTTTATATTCATCATCCTTTGATAATATAGCAGACCAAGCTCATAGTATTCCAAAGCTGAGCAAGTATAACATTAATTCCTGACAGAATAGTATTGTATTTAGTGGTTATTCAATTTTTTTTCTTCATGGTTGAATTATAGCTATGCAGCTACTTTCAATATTTGCTAGAATGTTTTTGTAGTTTCATTTTTTTTCTAATCAAATCAGTTTTCTTTTTTTTGTTTTTTTTGTTTCATAATTAACTTACCTATGCACTCACTTTCACAAAAATGTCTTTGTCTTCCTGATTGTAGCTGTTCAATATGTCAGTTCTAGACAGTTAGATTATGATTCTAATTATTGTGCGAATGATAATATCTTGTAGGAAATACAATATATACAACATTTTCCATAAGTAGCTCTCGCTGTGTCACCACTTCTTGAAAAGAGCTCCCCAATAAAAAAAATCCTAGACCCGCCTCTGCATACTTGTCAGAAATTCCGTATGAAGGACTCGTTCAGATGATACCATTTGGATATCTTACAGTTAAATTTTAATTTTTGAACTTCATTTCCTATTTTTTTGTAGCTATCTGCATGCGACTGTTCAAACATTTAGAGCATAGCCAGCAGTAGAAGCAGATAAGTGTCGTGTATTATGGAGCTTGATTGGATGTTTTTCAGCAAATGATTTATATTCTATAAAGTGCCATGTGACTGGCACTTATGGTGGTTAAGAAAACAGTATAGCAATATACATCAAACAGTGGCATCCTTCATACAACCTCACCAGTACGGGGAACTCCAAGTGCTCTGGTAAACTGCTGAAAATATAGTGGAATGCAAAACTACCAAAAGAAATTATTTTCTCACGTGAGTACGGCGTGACTATAGGGGGCACCAACAATCGCTTACGATTGTGGGCCTGTCCCAACTAAGACGTCTCTTGCCAGGTTCAAGCGCCCACTGGAGACAGCAAGATAGTTGCTGCCACCAGAATTCCAAGTCTGTTCCTTCTCTAAACTATCCCTGGCCGTAGCTAGTTCCCCTGCTGCAGGATGAGGATCATAGGAATAGGTTAATTTAATTAACTAGAGGTGACTGACGTACAGAACAGAACTAAGAACTGACTCACAAAGAATCCAACATGACTGTTATACTAGACACACGCTAACACACTAACTCTGTTCATGACACCTATAAACATGACTTCTGCACAACCAACTCATGACTCTACAATCATGCAACAAACAACTCGTGATCGTTTCTATGTACACACACAATGTTCATTATCCTCTCTTCTTCTTCTTTATTCATGTGGGAACTCCCACAACGATTGTACAGCCTAAAAAAACTAGCTTTTCTGAAAAGTGTAAGCTGTGTGACAGAATGACTAACTGACTGACAGACAAACTGAATTCTGTAATCCTACCGCACATGTGTGCTGAGGATTAAAAATAATTGTAACACTACTTCAATGAAACTTAAGATAACATTGATTCAGTCATTCTCGGCCGAAATAATTATAATAATAGCAAATTCTAAAGCTGCAGTTAAACAGTTAGTGTTCTTCACAAATCTACTTCCTGTCTTGTGGTGATTGGCCCTTGCAGGCATTAACATTTTCTTCACCATCTACATGTAGTCTACTAGTAATATAGGTTACCATCTCATCAATTGATCAACTACTTGCCATTTTGAAGTTGCCAAACTCAGACTGAAACTTTAGCAGTAAACTTTAAAGTAACCACGTCGTGTATGGTTCGAACTTAACTTGAGCTAACTTCTGGAGGCCATAATTATCGAGTGGGGCTACACAAATGAGAATCAACAACAATTTTCCAACTGCTTCAAACTGCCATATGACAGTTAGCAGTGAACGGGTTAACAGTTAACATATTAACAATTACCTGAAAAACTTCTTAGAATTGGAAGAGAAGAACACCTGGTAGAAAATGTTCTGATAGTCAGGTAGGAGCATACCATGCTACACACACACACACACATATACACAAAATGCAAAATGCAAAATGCAAATTCTCTGCAGTCACACGCACCTGGCAGAGCCAGGATTCCCGTGAGCCGTGCAAGCAAAGCTCCTGGAGCTGGGCTAGGAACTCGCAGGAGAACAGGCCTTTCCTCACAGCAAGTGGTGTGGGCACCCGAAGTCCCACCTGGACCATTGCTGTTTCATGAAAAAAAGGACTTGAATTTGCACCCCAGCAAATGTCAGGTCCCCAGTAACAGCTGGGTGGACTGGTGGGAGGCAGATGAAAAATCAGATGGTAAAAAATTGCCTGAGTTGGGCTTGAACGAGGGGGGCACGCATGTGCACACGCACGCACACTATACAAATGCTACAGAGATGAAATAGTAGGAAGATGTTTTGGTAGGGTGACCAAGGGCATGTTTTTTGTGGTTTGTAGGTGTTTGTGCGAGAGATCACATTTTTAAGTTGTGCTAAAAAATTATGGGGGTTCCAGCCCCCGGAGTCCCCTCCCACTTCCTATGCCACTGAATGTATGTGACCGGTTTTGGGAAAATCGGCCTAAACGCGGCAAACAATTTTTTTCAGTATCCCCGGGTAAAGCCTTATGGGTCGATTTTTTTCAAAAAAAAAATTATGGCAGAAATGGATAGACACCAGTTAGCTCTAGCTTATGACGCAGTTGTAAGCTCTGGCGTGCTCTAGAACTCACACTAGGAGGCTAGAAACACTAGCCGGTTGGACTCGTGTACGGAGAGTTGCTAAGAAATTATTGGCGGGCTTTTCACTAACGGCGGGAAAAAACTGTAGCTAACTAATTCACTTACTATATTCTACATAATTCACGTACTCACGCAATTCTCGCCATCATAGTTTCTTAAGGAGCCCTGCATTAAGCCTTTTAGACTTCTTTCAATCGGCCAGTAATCGGTTTATTCCATAGTGTCCCGGAGACACGCAGTAATAGTATACGGACACAAGCCACGCCCCCTGACCTTAGCAACGCCTTTACCTGGCGTTTTTTTCGAAATCAGCAATAATAAGTTTAGCAAAAATACTGAAGTGTTGTAGTGCGTAGGGCGAAGACGGCTTGTGCTACAGCTTCTAAATTAGGAGGACAGCATCCCAAGGCCCCGTGCAGCCTACTGGTAGAATAAAATAGAAAACTTTAGGTGCCGCGTTTAGGCCGATTTTCCCCAAACCGGTCACGTATACAGTAAGTAAGGTAAGAGCTATGTGTATGATGTGTATTTGTACAACATAATTGGGATGCTTCACAATAAATACGGCTTTGTACCAGAATATTAATAAAATCTGCACTAGTTTGTGCATGTGTGCGTACGTACATGGCTGGAATGGTACCTGTTTCTTCCAGTGTAGCCTCAGCTTGTCATAATTGGGGAATTCTGGAGACACAGGGAGATGGTGGGATGCGGAGAAGATGAACGCCTTAGTCAGACTACTCGAGAATGCAACACAACACAGCAAAGCACATCGTAAAATAAATACCACAGCTATATATATATATACAGAGTGCTGCTTGACTGACTTGGGTAGAACGAGGCACTGGTTGCTAGTCATTTCCATCTCTCTTATCACATACATGGGCTCAGTCTTGAACCTCCTCATAGTAGCCGAGGTCACTCCAAGGTCTTCCGGCTACGCACACACACACACACACACACACACACACACACAAGTTCAGGCTACACACAGACATGTGCATGCATGCACATACATACACACAATTGTAGTTTTGGCCAATACATACAATATATTTCATGGAGTGTGGTAGCTACTATGCAATACTGATAGCCCTCAATATTGATATATTGCTTGCTACCAGTTTAATCAGAGTGAATTGGAATTAAAATAAATTTGTATTGAGCCTTATAGATTGGGTTGTTGTTTTTTGTTGTTGTTGTTTGTTTGTTTGTTTGTTTGTTTTTTTGTGTGTGTCACACATGTAGACCTCCAGGGAGTTGATGAGACTGGTAGATCCTGTGACTTGTTGCCCAATTGAGCTTGCGTGACCGTGTAACGGCAGCAATATGACAGGACAGGACAGGTGTGTGTGTGTGTGTGTGTGTGTGTGTGTGTTAGGATTGATATTCCATAATAAACATGCATACCAGTAGCCAGGAAAGAGGGGTTCTCACTGAACATGGGAATCATGCCACTCCCCTTCCTGTCTAACCACAGTTTAAACAAAAGTGTTTAGGTCAGAATGAATTTGACCCTTTATAATATACATGCTTGCTCAGCTAAGCAGCATAGTGACTGTATTGAAAGTGCAATGAGCTAAAAGTTAATGTTAAAATAATCAATAAAGCAACAATGTGCAGTTTCCATGTCACTTTAAGAGTATCTCACTCACTTGACTTAACCCAAATTTCTATCCACTTTCCTGAGGCTAGAGACACTTACTTTAAGAGAAGAGAAGCAAGTCTTGAAAGTATGGATAGACAGAGAAATATCAGCACAAGTGACAGACACATCTAACTCTATAACGATGAAACATCACAAGTGACAGACACATCTAACTCTATAACAATGAAACATCAGCACAAGTGACAGACACATCTAACTCTATAACAATGAAACATCACATGACAATTCCAATGATAGATGTACATAAATACATAAATGACAGACAAGTCAGTTTGAATCGAGTTGGTTTGTTTGTTTGTTTTTGTCTTAATCAATTATTCGTTTCTTGAAAAAAATTATCCCCAGACCAACGCTACAAATTATTTATACTTCTGTAAATCACTAGGAGGAAGCCAGGTGCAGCATGTGTACTCAGCAAAGCTCTCCAAATTAATGTCAATAGCAGAATGTAGTCCTACTCAAGCGCAGTCAAGATGGTGGATGCATACAACTAAAATCTCAACCTCTTATGTAATCAAGTGCTAAATCTGAAAACAGAAATAGTTAAAAAATAATAATAAGGTTCAATTTTTTTGGTCAGGTTTTTGCCCGATCCACTTCCAGCTAAACACAGCAGGCATGGCGGAATGTTGTGTAATGGATAGCTTGTGCAGTGTTAATTTCTACTCTAATCTATATTTAGCTGGCATGACTACGTGAACATAGGTTAATATATGTGCAAGGTTATTTTCCAATGAATTATATTCACACTAATGAGGAAAAGGATGTCCTTCTTGCCATTGTTTGTAATTAGTGTCTGGGTCAGACCAGACTATGGCACGACAACCAATACCCTTAACAAATTATCTTTGTTCCGCTTCCCTTTCTTACCCAACTCAGTTGTGTGTCACCTCCCCTCTACTTAATGTAACCATCCCTTTCCCTGAATTATATTCCAAACTGCATCTAAAGCTGTTGCCGTGCGAGCTTCTGCCGAACTGTTAACTGATTGCCGCACGTGGTCCTTCGAGTTACTATCACCTTATCACATCCACCGCCAGCAGTGCGGCGGACAGTAAGTATTTGTGGCATTGATTAATACTCAATGTCCTATGTTATTGGCAACAGGTTATAGCATGCACATACAAATTTTAAAAAATGTCACAATTACTTTTCTATAAATACAACTATGGTGGAGGACCACAGGACTATTAAAAGTGACTAATTGCACTATTTAAAAGTTTACCCTCTTATTATCATCACTATCTTACCTATTGCAGATGCTTTAGATGAAGTTAAAAACTGGAGTCCTATGGAATGATATCCAGCAAGTATGACGATATAGTTAATGAAATAACAGAACAACCTTGCCTTGAACGAGCCAAGAACCAATAGCGTTCCACTTGGGAGCGAGTCTTGCCATTGCTGTGAACTTGAAGCAAGTCTCCAGGATGTTATTACTGATGGGAACTTTCTCTTTTAACTAACAGAACAATATATTAGCTCTGAATCAACCTTATATTAATTTACAGTAGGGATAATGCCATTTTTAATCGAATAATCATGTAGATAAAGTAGCAAATTCAAGACTATCACAGTAATGAATTGGATTTGACACTTTGACTCGACTTTTGCAAATCTTTCAATATGTATGAAACAATATTGTAATACAATTAATACCTAGTTAATTAAACTTACAATAATATTCAAGCTGTCCAATTTAGCCCTAAAATCTTTATTTGTGGCAATTTCATCCTGAAAAAAAAACAATTGTAAAATTGATACCAACGCAAGAAGATATTAGCTAATCCTTATGTATAATCTATGGACCCACTTCTTAATTACTTTCATAATAATCCACAGAAGAGTCTGGCTACCAAACTGTCGTACAGGCAGACAAGAGACTGGAGCTACCAGCAGCCCTGACATACTCCTGGCCAGTTCTCTGAGATACATCATAACTTGCATGTGTGCTGTCTATTGTTGATAACTAGCTAACAATATTAGCTACCTGCATTTAGCTTTCAAAACTTGTGATATGCAGTTTAAAATCTTTAATTCTGCTGAATAGCATTCAATACCATCCAGAGCTGGGGCAGGTCCAGTAAAAAGTCTGAACATTCTTCACTCACTCCACCTAATTCCAAAACGAAACAGCTGAACGGATTAGCACGCGCGATTTTTTTCCCCCGCGTCGGTTTTGTAATGCGCGCATAATAATTATGATGATGATAAGATGCGGTCGATCGGGTAAACTATAAAAAGCCAGCCACCCCACGCACTCCAGGATGTGCGGGGACTACAGTATTTTTTACTGCGCACTTACTACTCGGTGGTGGTGTATTCGCCCGGCGAAGAGAATGGAACTGTTTACCGCATTAGGGTGTTTGTTCCTAGGGCAGCTATTGGCAGTTAAAGGTTTAATTCCGCCTCCAAAATAGTCTTTAATTCTGCCTCCAAAATTGGGAGTGCTATGCCACAAAAGTGATTTGCTCCTAGTTGGGCCCGACCCTCTCCCTCAGCAGAGGTCGGGCTCAGCCCAACTAATTTGCTCCCGGGAGATCCTCCTGTCAGCATTGACCTGTGTGCATGTATTGTGAGCCATAAGTCCCAATCTGTTAAGATGCAACTTGCTCTAGATAAGTTGCTGAAGGTAGAAGGAGTGAAAATTGCTTGTTTTAACTTTTTCCAGTCTGTCCACCCTCCTCAATTTCACAAAAATGTTTGAAGTCTGTCAACCCTCCATAAATGGAATACAAGAACATAATGAGAGAGACCCATATTTGTATGGGGCGATCATCCCACAAACAAGAACTATCCCACCTATACTAACAGAGCACATATTTATTTGTTATGTTTTACGAAATTGGCATGGGAGTTAGAATTGTGATACTATACCGACTAACTTCCTGTGTTGCTGAGGGGCACTCCATGGGTTAGTACTGGTAGCAGTGATAAGCAAACATAGAAACAGTTATGCAGAACCAATATTCATAATTTAATAACATACTGGAATTTACTTGTAATTAATATTGTAGGTGTTGAAGTTGGTTCGTTTGGAGCTCCTCCAGGTGGTACAGTGCAACACAGAGTAGCAGGATCCGTCTTCTTCACCAGTTCTACTACCATTCAAGTGAATGACTTCAATTTCGATGGGCTGGGAATAAGTATGTTGAAGATATAGAATAACAAAGCTAATAAATTTAATTTAATTGGTGACTGAAAGCAAGATAGTGTCACTGCCAAATTTGATCCAAGAGCAATGCAGCTGCCTAATTCAAGTCACTAAAAATTGACGAGTTGATGACCAAATTTAGTCCACTCTATTAGGTTTGCCAGACTACTCATAGGTTCCAAGTGCCACGAAAGCTCCGTGGCAGTCACGGAATTTTACTCTATCAATCTGCCACTCACGGAAGTTCTGACTGCCACGGAAATTCATAGGTTCCTACTGTCACGGTGGCAGCCAAGGAAATTGGGCTTATCAATCTGCCATATACCAGGAATTCCCCACAGGCCTATTGACTGTAGGAATTTCCCACCAAATGTAGTAGATTGTCTGCTGATAATTGATTATGTAACAAGTTGGTTGCCTCTGGCAGTCTGGGAAGCTGTAGCTATAAATTGGTGGCAACTGTAATTACCATACTGCATACTGTAACTTGCTCAAAACATTTACATTCATGCTTGCATGATGCATCAGATAGCAACTGACATGCCCCTGCAATCAGGCATGCATGCCATGTGCAGCTGAGTCAGCACATAGCTTGCAGTTCTGAGCTTCTTTCTTCTTGCCTGCTTTTTGAGTGTTCAACTTCATGGCTGAGTCTGAGTCTACTCCACCCCCTGCTAAGAAAATCAAGAAAGTTAGACCTGCTCATTTTGATCCCTCCTGGTCACAGCTATTCAAAGGAATTGGAAAAAGCATAAAGGGTATATAGCTGTGACTAGGCTTCACTGTAATCAACTTAATAATCATATTATTATTACAGGTGACACATTTGCCCACTGCTCACTTTGCTGTTCAGATTTTGGTGTCTCTCATGGTGGTAAGCATGATGTATATGTTCACGTCAATGGTAAGCGCCACAAGGAGGCAGCAAGTGCAGCTTCTTCAACATGTTCGGTGACATCTTTCTTCAAACCTCAGCATATATCACGTGTTACTGAAGCTAGGTGGGCTTTGTTTACCGCTAAACATAACCTATCATTTCAGAAAAAGACAGTCACAAACTTGTCTAACCCCTTCTCAGTACTAGTAGATGCCAGCCTTAGCCATGAAACACTAGTTCATTTATTTTCTATTAAGTTCAACGACACTTCTTGTTGCTTTGACACTGAACTTTCTGAAGAACTTATCGCAAAATGTAAGAAGGCTACTCTCCTTGAACAAGAAGTAGAATACAACTTTCATCTGACACGCACATGCATTAACAAATTATAATTATATTCATAGCCTTAATTAGTGGGTGTGGTTTAAATTAATTGGTGGGTGTGGCGTGCCACTGATTTTTTTCCTAGCAGGTTGGAACCTATGCTACTCCGAGTTTGTTTGGTAGAAGATAGATGCCATTTTTTGTGTTGTGATATGAAAATTGCTGGATATTATATAGCCAGCAATTTTCAACAACAACAACTAGTGGGTTGCTTTAAATGGCGAGCTAAACTAGACCATTCTAATCCATATATTGATGAACTAAAACTTGAAGCCCAAACATAGTGTCGAGCACCACACTGAAGTTAAGTTTTAACAATACATTGAGTCGGAGTGCATTTGCCATTTAATGATACTAAAGTAGTCTTTCAAAGTAGGAAAAAATGATGTGTTCAAACTGCTCTCGTTTAACAGTGCTAGGCAGTTTAACAGTTGTTGTTATAGTTAATTATGCATTGCTGGTGGACAAAGTACACAAAAGTTTATGCATTTAAGTCTACTACAGGGATAGTCTTCATAGCAAATGGTCAGTGACTTCAATTTTTTTTCTAGACACTTTACGGACTTACATAATTCGATAACCATACAAAAAAAAAAAAAGAGGTCACATGCACCATACATATATTTATCTAAATCAAGCTTGAGTTGCACTCATTAGTGTCTCGCTCACTTCCGAAGAAAGTCTCCCACCCACACCAATACTAATAATTAATCAATATAATAATCCATCACCAAGTATGCTTGACAGCTACTGAACTGACTATCCTATCATGGATTCTGTATTTATGGTAGGAGTCTTCTTTTACTTCTACAGACCAGGACTCGCACAGAGTGGTAGCGGAGGGACAGCCATCGACATTGTAGGGTGAGTGAGCTGATAATTACGTGTGTACATGTATGTGTATATATAGTTTTATATGTATATTCAGTGTTCTCTCTAAAGCGCGGTAGCGCGGGGCCCCCCCGCTCTATTGGCCCCCTTAAAATAAAAAAATAAAATAAATAAAAATAAAATATAAAAAAATAAAATTACTACCGCGCGCGCAAGAAATGCAGCTGCTAAATCTGGCTGTCTTCTCCGTTCTGGCTTCTGCAGACAAGTTTTAGTTAACCTTCGCTACGTTTGACTATATTCTCAGCTTCCTTTTTAGTGATGGCTGAAAGTAGGCAGTCCCACCACAGAGTTGGATACGATTCTTCTTGGGAACGGGAATTTCCCTGGCACCAGCCGGTTTTCGACGCTTCAAACACAACTGTTGAAGGACTTCTCTGCAACATTTGTAAGCGGCATCGCACGGGACAAAGGAACAAAGCGGGAACGTGGAGTAGTACGAAGCCTTGCACTCTTTTGAGAAGGGACATTTTGCAGCGCCACAAACGATCCCTCATGCACAAAGAAGCTGAAGAGATGGAAGCAACCAGGCTGGCATCAAAGAAGGATGGAGGAATCAGGCAAGTTATGTCTGCTCGTGTTTTAGCTCAGAGGAAAGCAGGAGCACTTCAAAAGATGTACTGGCTAGCTAAGGAGGAAATACCGCACACAACTAATTTTAGTTCTCTCAAAGCCTTAGTAGTGAGGCTGGGCTGTGACTATATGCGTGATCTTTTCTGTGCCATACTTGAAGCAGTTCAAGTCCATTTTGCAGACACTTTTTTATTTCTATCAGAACAGTCCTGTGCGACTGGCTAGTCTGCATGCCATCCAAGAGATCTTAAATGATCCAGTTATCAAATGCAAGCAAGCGAAGGATGTGCGCTGGTTGTCACATGACAAAGCTATTAAGGCTATTGTCTCTAGTCTTCCTTCGCTTCTAGTTAGTCTTGACAGAGAAGCTTCTGAGAAAGGGGAACCTATTGCCACTGGACTTTTAAAGTTCATGAAAACATATAAATGTGTAGCCTGTGCTTACCTCATGTCTGATGTTTTACCACATCTCAGTCGGCTTTCTAAAATATTTCAGAAGGAAAATGTTGATTTTTCTCTCATACAACCACGCTTACAAAGCACAATTGATGGCTATTAGTGTGTATGAGCACACAGATGGTCCTAACCTTCTGAAAGTTGAAAATATCCTGACCTCTGATTTGAAGGATTTTCAAATTTTGGCGACCACAACTCACAAGAATAGCTTCAAGTGTAATGTTCAGAGAATGTACATTCAGGCAATTGTCAGACACCTAACTGACAGGTTTCCAAATGTGGAAATCATAGATGCATTCAATATCTTTAACCCGCAGTCTATGCCAGCAAGTGAAGAAGAACGTGCTACCTATGGCCAAGAAAAGTTGCAAGTGCTCCTGAGAACATTTGGTGAAGGTCCCAATGCAGAAGTGGACAGTGTTGAGTTGAACAGTGAGTGGGAGGGTATGAGGAGATTGATTCACACTCAATATTCATCCTTCACTTTAAGACAGATGTTGCGGCTCCTCTGTTCAAATCAGACACTACGAGATATGTTTCCAAACTTGACGAAGTTGTCTACTATAGCTGCCCTGATTCCGGTCAGTACAGCTGAATGTGAGCGTGCATTTTCAGCAATGAATCGTATCAAAATGGACTTACGAAATCGTCTCAAAACAACAACCCTAAATAGTCTCATGCGAATTAGTATCGAAGGCCCATTAGCATCTAATTTTAATTTTGACAGAGCAGCTGATTTGTGCAAAAAAAAATTTTTTTCGAGTCAGTTTGGAAAGATGGCGTCTACCAGTTACAGTGCTGTGGAAGTTTTAGACTTGCTTGATACTGACTCTAGCGACTCAGGATCAAGCAGAGAGGAGGGAGACGACATCTAGGGCTATAGGAGGCCCTGTATCAGGGTTGGTGGACCAGACCCCGTCAACTCTGATATTGACAATGGGAGTCAAGAAGATGATCGAGGTAAGTTTGTCTTTCTCTTGTCTTTCTCTTGTCTTTCTCTTGAAAACTAGCAAGCTTCTGTTGTGGAAAGGACTTATTTATAGCTATATTGAGATAGAGAAAGCTGTTTAGCTATAATATATATATATATTTCATTGAGTTTTGAGATTTGAAAGTGGGTTGTGGTTTTTTGAACAATTTCAAATTTTCAAAAAAATTTAATTACCAGATGTGTATGCAGTCACCGACCCGATTGTGAAGAGGACGCAGATGAGGCAACAGGAGCAGGTCTTCCAGTGATGAAGGAGAAGATGCCGGACCTGGCGAAGTACACTCGGAGCCCCACCCCCCCCACCCCAAACAAAAATCCTGTATGAAACCGCATACAATACATCATAAAGTTGCAATTATATAGGATCATGTATATGAAATTGTTTTGTAGTGGAGCTCGACGATGGCATATGTTCCTTGTGGACACTCATAGATGTCTCCTACATGATCACAATCAGCACCAAACACAACAAACAACATATTTTATTGTTGAACTAATATAATAATTGGTATAAAATACATCAAACAATATTATTTCTATTTTTTTTATTATTTTTTTTTATTCATGGAAAAAGTGGAATTTTTTTGGGGGAAAAAATTTTTTTAAAGCATTAGTAGAGGGCCTAAATATTATTCAATTTTCTCAATCAAAAAATGAGGGGAATCCCAAACTCTTGGTCTATTTAGTGATATATGGTTGCTATGGGGTTTTTCCAGCCAGCATCGAGTTAAAAAAATAAAACGGTAATGCTCTATTCCGCGGTGGAAGATTAGATTTTTCCGCGCGCGTCCAAACAATTCAGGAACGAAAGGGTTAAGATTAAGAATAAAATGGCAAGAAAAAGTAATACATGTACGTACACATGCACACACACACACACACAGTTCCAGTTCTCAACTGTTGAGCAGAGCATACAATAGTGAAAGTGTGACATTGACGATGCCCTCAGGCACTGACGTATGTGACATAATGACTCTCACTGTGTGGTGTCAACCTTTTGATGCCATCTTCGCTCAAGTTGTGGTCAACAGAAACGAAGTGTTCGTAAGTTATTTTGTCTCTGATGAAGAGCAGTCTATAATAGGTGATCCCTGCGTATTTTGTTCTTGTAGGCAAATAATGGTGATGATCCTTGCACATTAATGGTAAGTTCATAATCTAGACACCACTCTCTTGTAGAATATTCTCAATGGCATGCACTAGCTGTGTTTGTATGTGTGTGAGTATGAGTAGCTGATTACAGGCCTTTCTTCTTATCATAGGTAAATTCTATGATATTGATTCTGTAAGTATCCCATAGAGACTGGATTCCTATTATTAAATACGGTTGTTAGTGTTATAATTAGTACTCTTATCTCAGATACTTACAATAACACAAATCCAATAGAGCAGGAGTATGTATATATGTTGTTTCCTCTCTGT
>WLWD01000590.1_pt1 | contig 100624 bp, 47 predicted proteins | sample 6712731 | NCBI WGS metagenome assembly WLWD01 (sample SAMN12718690, study PRJNA576275) | sponge metagenome | isolation source: marine sponge | host: Mycale hentscheli | place: New Zealand: South Island, Marlborough, Capsize Point | collected 2014-11-01 | reverse complement strand
ATACTGCATCAGATCACTTGACAAAATTAACCAGATGTTATCCATGACCCAATGCTATTTCGAGCTCTGAATTTAATGCTTCATTGTCAGTAATCTCCAAACTCATAGCATGATAGATGAACAAGAGACAGGATGACTGCTATGCCCTCTCATGCATGTGCCATGTGCTGTTAACCCCAAGTTTAGCAGTTTTTCATGCTATTATATCTCCTAACATGCTTTTTTTTAGAATTAAGTATGTCTTATAATTAAATATTGTAAATGCATTTAGATTGAGATCTAGATATTTGTTTCATGTTTGATTATTAGGTAAAGTGATTCCTGAGAAGCACAAGTTCACTGATGAGGTGACATCAGCAATATTTAATAAACAAAGTATCAGAAGAAAGATAGCCAATATTCTACTGAAAGGACTCCCTGGATCTGGCAAGACATCGTTGTTGGATCGTCTCCTGAACAAGCCACTTCGTGTGCACTATTCCTCTACTGGCATGTGTGAGAAAATAGTCATAGTTGAAATAGGCCCCTCCTCCACACATACTTCAGCTTACACCTGTGAAGACAACACATGGAAAGTCACTGACTTTGATGAGTCTGTGGTTTCTCAATTGGATAGTTACAAAGAGTTTATTCCAGGAAATGCCATAAAAAGGCCACGGCTGCAGCATTATGAATCCACAGGGTCTGACATTCAGTATCACGTGAGAGAAGTACTGAATAAACATAACATAAAAAATATTGCAGATTTGCGAACTAAAAATTCTCTTTACATCAGAGATACAGGTGGACAGGTGGAATTTCAAGAGAGCCTTTCTCTTCTGATTTTTGGTCCTTCTATTTTTATCTTTGTCATGAGAACTGACATTGACATTCATACAAAGAACATCATTCAGTACAGATCAGCCAATGGAGAAATTATCAACCAGTATCAATCCTCTATTTCTACAATGGATGCTCTCATTCAATTCCTTACCAGTGTTTCTGCCATACAGACAACTGAAGAAGGTGTGCTTGAGATGGTTTCCTCAGTGTGTCACGAGCCTATTGTCTTTATAGTAGGTACACATATTGACATGATTGGTTCAGAAGCTCAATCAGTTCTTGACAGCATCAATCTAATGCTTCATGAAATGATTTGTGAGAGAAATTTCTTCCACTTAGTTCGTTATTCTAATGGTCCTTTGAACACCGTCATGTATAAGGTAGACAATACCAGCAGTGAAGACCAGCAATTTCAGAAGCTTCGCTCTGATATCAACAAATTCATTCGTGATAGAGATGAGTTTTTGATTGAATATCCTGTGAGTTACCTACTCTTCTGTCTGGAACTACACAGTATTCACGAGACAGTCTTATCGATGGATTGTTGCAAGAAATTAGCAGCCAAGTTTTATATTCAGGAAAAAGAGATGGGGTCACTTCTTCATTTCCTTCATTTCAGAGTAGGTATTATCCAGCACTATGACATTGAAGGTCTATCAGATGTCATTATTAAAGAGCCTCAAGTTCTCTTTAACAAAGTCACTGAACTTATACTGGAAACTTTCTTGTCATCTGGATCTATCCCAAAGAGTCAGCAAGACAGTTTCTGCAAGAGAGGAATTTTAGAGGCTTCTGTTTTTAAAAATCTTTTGAGTGAGAAGGACAAAATCACACCAGACCAGTTTCTCAAGTTTCTTCTTCACCTTCGTGTAGCTGTTTCTATTACCGACAAGAAGGGAGTGCTCAAATATTTCATTCCTTCAGTTCTGAATCATGTCGAAAAGTCTCCATCAGAACGAACCAATACTGTTATTGCTCCTCTTGCTATCACTTTCAAACTTGGTCACTGTCCTCAAGGATTGTTTGGTATGCTCATTTCTTACTTATTGAATCCTAAAGGAGATCAGAATCTTACATTTGATTTGATAGAAAACCAAATTTACCAAGATCAAGTGTCTTTGCGGGTGAAATCTTCAGTTGATGTGGACCAAATTTGCCTCAGAAGTCATCTCTCTCATCTTGAAGTCAGTTCTGTTCTTCAGAATTACCCTCCAAATATGTTAGCTCTTCCAAGAATAACTTCACCAAGTGAAGTTTGTAGTAAACTTCGGCAAACATTCGATACCTGTCTTCAATTATCTCTAAATAAGTTGCACTATGACTATGGCAAAGTGGAGCCTTATTTCAGTCTGAAATGTCACCTTGAGAATTGTTGTAAACTGCATGAAGTCCAATTAGAAATGACAATGTGGGCTATGCACTGCTGTACTCACAATATACGAATAGCTCCCTCAGAACCTGGAATGTTGTGGTTTAATGGAGGTAGGTAGTGTTTAAATAAATTTAATACTTTATGATTATATTTGTATTCTGTATTCTTTAGAATCCTCTACTCATTCAAAATCTTCACTAGCTGAGGCAAATATTTCCCAAGTACCAAGTAAGTTGGTTAACATTACTATGAAGGACTTCAATAACTTTTTTCATTACTATAAATAGTAGACTCAGACCAAGTTGGCACCAGTAGTGAAGAAACTCCATCTCACAATAAGACATCTTCAACGGATGTCAAATGTATGTCACTCTGTGTTGTATTGCATTTGTTGATTTATTTGTTTCAATGTTTAAAGTAACTATTAGCTGTAGTCTCATGAACCAGACCCTTTACCGACCGAGCAGTGAAGGAAGGGTCTGGTCATCATCTATACAATGTTTGGTTCTATGGGAATGTAATTAATGGATTTGTTTACTTCCTGTCAGGGTGGTGTGGTCAACTTAAAAGAGTTCGGCTAAATTGGCTTTTGCAGAAAATTGCTAAAAAAATGAATATACCAGCATTGCTTTGGTAATCACAAAGTAGAGACAGCAACAAAAGAACATACTAGCCCTGAGAAAAAACCTGAACGCTATAATATAGAGCAAAGAAATTCTCTGAGACAGTTGGAAGTGATACTAATAATCCCATTCCTTTATAAAATATATATTTTGATTAATTTATTTGTAGCTAGCCCAGCAGCATCCTTTATTCATTTTTTTTAAGGCATCATCACCATATGTCCCAAAACTTAGTTTCACTCATCAGCAGATCACCATATGTCTCTAAACTGATAGAGGTGAGGAGCTTAGGAAGAGCCAATACTTTAATTTCTACAAGCTATTACTTTTTTACCTGCACAGCTTCAGCTGCGCAATTCTATTTACATACCTGTGGGTACTTGTTAAATTACACTCAAGTGGGTGTAAACAAACCGCACCCCATAAGCTATACATGCTATAGTATTGTTCCCCATGAATCCAAACTATATTAGATGTATGCTGTATTTTTCACTAGCTTTTTTTTTAACAATACAGTATTCGTTTAGGAAATGATAGATTTGAATGGCCAACAGCCATATAGTGTATAATTCGCTGAAAGTGTGCAAGGGCCACTTTGATCTTTGAATATGTAGCTATTCGTACTCCTCTTTTATTTTAGAAATTTTTAGGTCTAATCAATATAGATAATGGGGAATATTGTATATATAATGAACCAATTATGACATTGAACTAAATAGACCACTTCTTCTATGTAAAGTATGACTTTTGAGTTCGAAGGTAGTAATGTTGATTATTTTTTCATATGTTATAACAAAAAGCCTTGCATTCTTAAAGTGGTGACAGTGATGTTATAATTATATACATTATTACTATAGGTGACAAATCTTTTAGAGGATCCAGCTCAAGTGACAAGATATCTACTGATCTGAGACCAAGTAATAATACAAGTGGAGATGATATCAAATGTTTGATTGAATTATTGCATGAAAAATATTTGTTTCATGTGTTTTATGTATTTATTGTTTTATGACATGTCTCTTCAATCCAGACTGTCTACGAGCAGTTGTACTCACTTATTGTTTTGATTTGGTATCATAATAAATGTTATATTATTAGGTGACAATAACTTGAGTATATTTCGGAGTGTGTATCCTGACTTGGTAAACTCAGTGAAGCCTTGTGTTATGACAGTAGCTGATCACTGCTACAGTATTGGACTCGTATCACAGAATACCTATGACCAACTTCGTGACCGTAAAGACTTGATTGACGAAAACAAAGCAAGGACTCTTTTGGACAACATTCGTATAGCCTTTTCATCGAGGCCCTCAGCTCTTAAGGAGTTTGTTACTATATTGTTTCAAACAGGAGAATGTGATTGTTTAGCAGAAAAAATACAGCAACAACTCCAGTAAGTGTATTGTTATTATTGTAGTATTTGAATTATTGTACAATTTGTCAGATTTTGACTAAGCTACATGAGCATAAATTTGAAAACACTCATTGTATTACATTTTATATTTTTATGTATCATATCCCATATTTCAAATTTACACATTGTTGATGTATTTCTACTGAATCAATTTTCATTAAAAAAAAATTTAAGATAGTAGTTTGATAATTACACTCTGTCCAGGCCTGCCTGAACCAGTCAGCATCCAGTCCACATCGACTGAACACAACTGAAACAGCTTCTAATGTTTACAACAAAGGGGAAGTATCTGAACTCTATTGTCAATAAGTTATCACTATTAATGTGCTTGAGCACAAATGGTGAGCGAGCCTAAAACTACCCTATTGTTTAAAAAAAAAAGTCGAATTTTTTAAATACCTATATACGGTAAAGGTGCTTCAATGTTATAGTAACCACTCCCACAACTGTTTGAATTGAAAAAAGCAACAAGACAAAAACAAAAACAAATCACGTTATTTCAATGTTTTTTCATTGTGATATTCTATACTTTCACACAAATGAACATACCTACACAAGACTTTACCTTTGTGGTTCGTCTAGTGGACAATGAATATACATGTAAAGCATATTTACCATGTTCATTCCATCAATTCTCACACTACCAAGCACATGGGGTTGTACCACCACAGTTCTTATCAGCAAGGTTCTTATCACCAAAGTGGTCTAGACATATCCATTGCTATATCTCTTAGCTACCAATATTGTCACTACCAATATTCCTTCAACCATTTAGAACATAGCTGGTGTAGTTTCTGTATTGTGACAGAAGGACTTTAAATCTCTTAGGTGGGGTTCTGTATGTAGCTAGTGCCCTGCTACAGGGAGGATCCAAGGGGGGGGAGGGGGGGTGGGGGGAGTGAGATGGGGGGTGAAGGGGCCAGCCTCCCCCCCCCCTTCTAAACTAAGGTCCAAACCATGTACAATCAATAATTAATATTTTAATAAATTATTATTTGGGGCCCTCCTGGTTGCTAGCATCTTTCCCAGGCTAGAATGTTTGAACAGGTTGTATCCCACACCAGCAGACATCTGGACTTCCTGAGAGTCAGTGTTGCAACGTATTGTCTCTTCTCACCTGACCCCATGAGTCCTGTTAGGTTCCAATGTGCAAGGGAAGTAGGAGCTGAAGTCCATTCTCACTTTGCATAGTCAGTGATTGTTGCATGACACTGGTGCCTTATGAAATTCACAGGAGCCCAGACTGCAGTGCCCAAATGAAGGCTCATAACCATTTTTACAGTTAGGTTTGACGGAGATTATATCAATTTACTTAACCTAGCGATCAGCAATTCCCTTTATATTTATCAATTCAAATTATGCTTAAAAAATAATGAAGAAAAGACTGTTACTTCCATCACCCTTGAAACTATTTCTGATGTTGCAAGTAGCTAATCTACCATTAACTTTGACTACACACATAGCTATACCCATACTTCACAATAATATGCTCAAGGTGGGGAGCACCCGTCAATTTATTCTCATAAATTGTTATTAGCTATATTTCTTGGAAAAGAGCTTTACATTGACTGAGCTGAATCATAGTGAAAATTGCATGGAAAACTAGATAAGAAAAAAATTAAGATTATCTCACTCAGTTCAATTTTTTTTTTGTTCCTTTCTATGGATTCCTTTGCAATCTCCATCAGTTTAATGTTGCAGTTTGTGCGTCGACATGTAATGCTGAACTTTTAATATTGTCAATTCTTCTCTTCTTAACTCAAGAAGATGACGACACCCGATTTGCCATAACGACAGCTGTAAATACCAAGTGAGCTTTATAGTTGGTACTGGTTTCATGAGCTAATCAATATCATTGAAATTTAATGTGTAATTCATTTTTATAAGGAGTAATAAATTGCATTATGGGTGCCCCCAAGCCATAAATATAGGAGGAGATGGAGGGAGGAAGGGCAGTACCCCCCCGCTCCCTCTCCCCCTTCACTGTCATCACCCCTGAGTTTAGGTGTGTCTTAATACTGGAAACCTACAACTTTAATAATTAACCAACTGGAATGGATGATTGATTTAGCTACCAAAAGTTGGCTACTTTACATAGCTACTGCTGAATCAGTGTTTCCTGACAAGTAGCAATTGATTGCCATTGTCTTATATACTGGCAAGGCTGGAGTATTGTCTCCTTTTGCAAGGCAGGACATTTCTGAAACATTTCTACTTGCGCAAGTTAGGAACACATCCTTTCACTAAGTTTTTAAGCAGGAAGGTGTCCTACAGTTGCAATAAACGGTGAAAAGCAGAATTACTCTTATCAGGCATGGAGGAGTAAACACTAGGGTAAAGTGCTTCAAGCATATCTGCAAGCATTTAAAGAAGTACTTAACCACAATCACAAGTGTATTTGTACTTTTATTGATATAACGCTTAAAGCACAACTTCAGGAACTTTCAAAGTCAGCTACAGTTCTAAAATATATAATGAAAGTAATTATGTTATCTATTATGTATTATTATAAATCAAGAAATATTAAAATGCTCATTGTAATGGCATATAAACATTAGTATTTTGAAGTAGCTGTTGTCTTGCCTGCATCTTTTACATCTAGTTACTTCAGCCAGCAATACTTTACTAGAGCGTGATGAAGCTGGACTCCAAAGCACACTTTCAGCTATTAAGGATAATGCTGGAAAATTTGATACTTTTTCTTGCCAATAATTTAGAGGGCACTGTTCAGGACTGAGCCTGAACAAGTCAACACCAGAAGGGGTTGCCAGCCTCAAAACTTAATGATATTCATGGAACATAGAACCACAGTGCTTGTATCATGTTGCAATGTCTTATAATTTGTACATTGTACGTTTCTTAACTATTTGCTCTAGCCTTTTCCAATTGACTTTTAGACATGCAGGTGGTGAAATTTTAGCAGCTCCCATTGCAAATGCCTCGGTGCCAGTGATAGGGGTATATGCAAATTTATAGCCGCAGCTGGAGTGAGTAGTTCTGGTCCTCAACTCGCTTGAAAGGCCACACCCCGTGCCAGAGGAGATTATGTCCCCTTGAGCAGGCACAGTTCCTAACCCACACATTGCTCTCAGTTTCTTTTTTTTAATTCATTGCCACTGCATTTTTAAAAGCACATTTAACATACATCACATGATCATATGAGTAAACTTTTAATTAATGGTCAGCAGTTGCAGTGACGCTTGCAAGCAAATTGTGCCTAAGTACTTTTAGATATGCTTAAAGTAATACTTATTTCAAGATCTTTGAAGTTCGAGTTCACATTATCATTGCCGGGTGTGCTTATAACTCATTTAACAATATTCACAGACAAACCATAGCATTTTACCTGTAGCAAACTTGAATGGCCCTCACACTTATTATCTTGTGCCTACACATTGATGAATCAGTTAAACTCCAGGGGATGTCTCATACACCTACCATGACAATTTCTCTCCCTATTGCTGGTAAGTTTTTGTTCTTTGCTTGGAATCTCTTTTCGCAGCCAATGAAAAACTTTCACCTTAGATTTAAGAACTGTACAATATACAATGTGGAGATGAGATAACAATATTGATAGGTTTATTTAGTCTTACTACTCTTCTTATTATAGCTAAAGGCTTGCATGGCACGACAAATACATCAGAGGAATTCCCATTGGTGTGCAAATCTGATACATTCTGAAGAGTATCAGCATCTTTTTTTCTCTCGACACTGGGACTTGTTTGAAGGATTGCATTTACAAGAGCTGTACTGCAATTCTAAATTAAATTAGGTTATTGTACACAGCATGTACACTCACTGAGCATGACTAACCTCAGTAATACAATCAAATGGTTATTTTACTGATTGTTGTTATGATGTATTCAGAAATGTAGTACCAGATACTTTCTCTGCTGTCAGATTAAGAACCTCATTTGTAGAAGGTTTGCAATGTTGCACAAAGGTTGGTTATTGTATTACTCCATAACAATCCCACGTGGCATAAACTTACTTCTACTATTATTTATGTCATCTTTGACCATAGGTGAGAGAAATTCCACTAAATCCTCAGGAAAAAAGTTCACAAGAATTGATTCACTGAGTTCCTAAACGTGGCATTAATGATGATGATACATGTATTTATTCACAAACAGTACAGTTACAAACATTTACCACAGCATGCTCTTGGAGAAGGAGGAGGAGGTGATGACATAGGACCTCATATTCTATCTGCTGAGCATATGGGAGATGGCAGGAGATCTGTATGACATAAAACTCTTTAACCTAGGTGACCATATTACAACTATTAGGTGCATTGATATTATAGGTATTTTTAACATGATAAAGTAAAACTAAATTAAAAGTGTAAGGATATATAAAAATTGTATAATTCACAAAGATATTGAGACCGCAGAACTGTAGCTGATTATTTTGATCTGCTTATTCTTAGTGTTGCTGTAAGTTCAACAAAAGAAAATGAACGATAAAAATATAGATAATCAGTGAATTTGACATGTTCACTCCTTATACACACTTTCCTGAATATTCATGTACCAGATAAGGTCCTAGCCAGTGCCTGGCTAACTTGTCTCCTTTCCTATGATCTTTTGCACTGTTATGAACAAGAACAGAATCACCAATGTCTAATGTCTAATAGAAAAAAACATTAAATGTATCTTCAATGCACTGAATATATATCCATTCATTTACTACTTACTTTTCTTATAACTAAGTTTCCTATCAATTTTTATTGAAGTGAAACTTGTGCTGTTTAAGTATTGCCTGGACTTTAGTAAATATTATCATTTTCAGTTTTACCATCTTCTGGCAATATTTTTCTACAGTCTTCTTTCTATTCTTCTTCATAATAGTATCACTAGGATCCAATTCCTATTCTGTTGGAAGAACAGCTTTCATACAGTATCACTAGGATCTAATTCCTGTTCTATTGGAAGAACAGGTTTCATATAGTATCACTAGGATCCAATTCCTGTTCTATTGGAAGAACAGGTTTCATATAGTATCACTAGGATCCAATTCCTGTTCAATTGGAAGAACAGGTTTCATAAAGTATCACTAGGATCCAATTCCTATTCTATTGGAAGAACAGGGTTCATAAAGTATCACTAGGATCCAATTCCTATTCTATTGGAAGAACAGGTTTCATACAGTATCACTAGGATCCAATTCCTGTTCTATTCAGTTGAAAATTTGAGCACATTAAGCCTATGAAGATGTCCAAGTATTATATATCACCATTAATTTGATATGTCTACTTCCTCTCCGTTCACTGGATGTGGCAGGTAGCCTTTATTGAAAACTGCACGACATACTTTAAGGAATCACTTTTTCATAATTCCTAACCAGTGATATCTAGAGAATTTATAAGTGTTATGAAACCCCCACAAAAAATTAATATTCATTCCCTATGCAGTTATGGGCACTTTTACCTGCAAATCATTGTATAAATGAATAGGGCCACACTCTTAGCTGTCTTATGTTGTAAAAGTTGCCGCCTCTGGCAAATTTGAAAAGGATCCACTCTTAAGATGATGTACTGATTAACACTCTTTGTCACTGAAAGATGTCCAATCAAGTCAATTACAACCTGCACAAAGATAATTAGCTTGCAACAAGTCTGACTAATGACAGCCACTTCATTTATAATAGTGACAAGATAATAACAGTCTGAATCTCAATCTGACAGGAACAATAACTGAATGATACAATACTTATAAGAAAGGCAGCGCAGGGCCTCTTCACAAAACAAAGGGACAAAAAATTAGAGGAAGGCGGCGCAGGGTCTCCTTACAAAACAAAAGACAAAAGAGTAGTGACAGGAAATAAAACAGGAAATGACCAAATAATCAAATGAATAGAGTTCAATTACATGTATAAGTGCATAGTAATTACTACTCAATTGCATTTCCAACAATTCCATTATTAAAAGTCTCTTCCATAGTTATAGAAATGTATAGTCACAACAAAATCAACAATGGTTTAGGATTTTGCATTGCAAACATGTATCATCTCAGGATGACTCTTGTAAGTCTCACTACAATGTCAAATAATAAAAAAACTATTGATGTTCATACATTCACATAATTATGGTACATATTATTTGTACATTGGTTTATTTTGACTTAAATAAATGAATTATTTTGTGTTTTAGAGCTTAATTACAAATCGACCTGCTATGGCCATATCTAATTAAAAGAACTGCGATGATCAACAGTACATGAAAATAAGAATAAGAACAAATGAGCATGCTAGAATAATAAATGAAATAAAATGTACTGCTATATTATATAGTTGTTCTGACAGTTAAGAGTTCAACAACTATGTAACACTATTCACTCTACAACAGTAACACAGCCATTCTCACTTCTTCCTTCTAAAGCTCCATTTTGTCATCTTCCACTAATGTACAAACTACCAAAGCTAATGCTTCACAACTACCTACCAATCAATCAGCCAAGCATCTCTTATCCAAATCTACTGGACCACTCCCACTTAAATCTACTGGGCCACTCTCACTTTAATCTACTGGACCACTCTCACTTTAATCTACTGGATCACTCTCACTTTAATCTACTGGATCACTCCCACTTTAATCTACTGGACCACTCCCACTTTGTACTAATGCCTGAAGTTGGTCTACATACACGTCTAAACATGTATAACACCATGCCAATAAGGCCTTCTGACCTAGATGACTTAGTATATTGGTATGATATATATAATTATTATTGCATTTGATTACCTTTCATAAGAAGAAACCAAATCAGCTATTTTAGCTATAAAGTTCAGCACATGGACAAATGGTGTACGTCGTATTTCTTCACCTCCTCTAGGAAGAGGAAAGAGAACACCCCCATCTAAACAAGTTATATTATCCCCAGAGAGAGATTTAGCCAAAATGCACCGCTTGTTTTCACTGGCTATAGAGATATGTTTAGTATTTTGAGCCAACTGCAATTACACAAAGTACATTTTAACATATTTATCAAAGTATCTATTATTCACCTCCTAATTATACACAATGTATTTGAAGATAGTGACAAGTCAGATTTCATGGCAAGTCCCTGGTCATCTAGAATAACCACGGGAAGTTCTGTTGTGTAAAGTTACTGCTGTCCTTCATTTTTGGCAAGTCATTTAATGTAATCCTGAATTTGGTGCACTACTGCTCCCCACACTCATGGCTTGTGATGCAGGTGTGATTCCACAAGGTCTGCCAAATGTAGGAGGCACTTTCTTGTTCTGTCCACCTCCGAGTTACTAAATATGTAAATTGATCACATACCTTTTATACTTCATAACTAGTGGTGTGCCATTGTGCACAAATGGCGAGCGAGCCTTAAACTACACTATGGTTAAATGATTGATTTTAACAACTAACACTCAAGCTACTAAAATAAAGTCGAGTTTTTAAATTACGTATGCAGTAAAGGGGATTCAATGCCATAGTAACCGCTCCCTGCAACCGTTTGAATTGAAAAAGAAGCAAACAAAATCAAGTCACGTTATTTAAAGTTTTCTTTGTGACATTCAGAGTTGTAATGCACAATACTTTCACATAACTGAACATACCTACGCAAGACTACCCTCGTGGTTCGTCTAGTGGACAATGAATTTACAAGTTAATGCTGTTGAATAGGGCTTATAACTGTGACAAATAGCGACTAACTCGAATAGAAATGGAGCTCCCACAAGTTTTTGCATTTTAACTGCACCCACAACACAATTCAAAGCGGTAAACAATTCAATTTCTATGGTGATACGGGTAATGGTCGCTAAACTGGAGGATTCTGTTTAGTGAAGTTTGGGACGGGGTCGAACGCGGAGCGAACACAAAAATACGGAGGGTCAAAGTACAAAATGACATACATACATCCAAACATATATATAAACTAGTGATGTGCTTGAGCACAAATGGCGAGCGAGCCTAAAACTACACTATTGCAGTGCCATAGTAACCACTCCCTGCAACAGTTAGAATTGGAAAAAAAAAAGAAAAAAAAAGCTACAAAAACAAGTAGCATTATTTACGTTTGGCACAATACTGTCACACAACTGAACATACCTACACAAGGCTTAGCTTCGTAGTTACTCTAGTGGACAAAGAATTTTCAAGCAAATACAGGGCTTATAACTGTGACAGATTACTGGTAATGATCGCTAAACCTGAGGATTCCGTTTAGTGAAGTTTGGGACAGGGTCGAACAACGAGCTAACACAAAAATAAGAGAAGGTCAAAGTACAAAATGACATACGTACGTCCAAACAAACATCCCCGATTTTCAATTGTGTTACCCCTGTAAGTGTCTCGCTCGCTACGCTCGCTCGCCAATTATAATATTTATTATATTTTATTTTTACCTCACATTCTCCTTTATGTCTACACCATTGAAAATGATTGGTGGTGGCATTTGCACAATAAGGAACTCCCTTTGTGTAAGCTTGAATTGTTCTTCTTATCACTCCCTGAAAACAAAGCAATATTCTGGAGGCCATGAATTCCATATCATCTTCATTGATGTCAACTTTGAAGGTCTCTTGGAGAAGCCTACTGTTACAGATGCAAGAGAAGGATCTCTTGGCAGTCTTCCATCTCTTCCCACACACCCTACAACACTTCTTAAGCTGTTCTATATGTATTTCCTTAATTTTCCTTTCAGTTTGTATGGCTTCACCTAAAATTTGTTTTCAAGTGACTAATCTATAACTCTGTGATAGTGTCCTTGCAGAGCCCTACCAGCAACTCCTCCATGAATCCTAGCTACTCCACAGATAACCTCAGCCTAATGCTAAACATGAATTCCGAGTAATACACATGCGGCTACGGAGAGTAAGTTGGCATGGGTAAAGATCGTCAAATGTACGCAATTGCTCCAAACACATGCTCAAAGCAAGGAACGGTTATGCGCCAATGGTTATATAGTTTCTATATATACCTAGCTAGCTCTTCCACGTTTTCAAGGTTGTTTTCTTCACAATTATTTCTTAATATTAGCTGGCTAACCAAAATTATACCTTGTATTTTTTAGGAAGGTGATTTATTTCATTATTTTGTTCAAATGCTCACTGTGAAGAGTATCTAATACAAACCAGCTTATATCCCTAGATTATTGATACACTAGCTATTATGCTTTATAATTGATACAATCTACCACTGACATATGCCTATTTTATGAGCTATTCATATTGTAGATTGGAATAAGCTAAGTTTACTGTAACTTATTATGAACCATGTGAAATTACATCACAGTGACTTTTTATTATAGGTGTGTGTAACTGTATGTGTGTGAGTGTAACTGTATATATGTTTGCATGCTGACGTTGGTTTTCTAGATGGAAAGTAAAATTTAAATGTATGCAGCAAGATTTCTGGAGGGTACGCTTACTGCTTATTGTATCCTGGAGGGCGATTTGCATGCAGTAGGGACAGCCAGTATCCTGAAAGCTCTAAACCTATGTCTCCATTAAACTTGTTGTCAGGTGTCATCTGTATGTGTAGAGCTTCCTAGATCTTCAACTCATGATTCTTACTGGCTCTGTCTACAACTCTTACCTCTTCCCATTTAATGGTGTGATGCTGTTGCTAAGCATGTTCATATCTGCATATGTTTTGATGTTAGGTGCCAAAACGTCAGTCACTGCTTGCTCCACTGCCATCCAGTATGTACTTCGCTTCTAATGAATGACTGTAGTCTCACAAGATGTTCCTATCCTGCACAAAATAAAATAACAGTTTCAAGGGGTAGGATATTTCAGACAAACTATTTCCCCCCCAAAAAGTCAAGATTAATTGGATGTGCTAGTGTTTCCTGTAACTCTTATATAGTGTAAGTAGGTAGCCAGCCCTACTGACATACAGTGTGCCTACTAGAGCATGATATGCCAGCACTGACATACAGTGTGTGTACTAGAACATGATATGCCAGCACTGACATACAGTGTGCCTACTAGAGCATGATATGCCAGCACTGACATACAGTGTGTGTACTAGAACATGATATGCCAGCACTGACATACAGTGTGTGTACTAGAGCATGATATGCCAGCACTGACATACAGTGTGCCTAGAGCATGATATGCCAGCCTGACATACAGTGTGCCTACTAGAACATGATATGCCAGCACTGACATACAGTGTGCCTACTAGAGCATGATATGCCAGCACTGACATACAGTGTGCCTACTAGAGCATGATATGCCAGCCCTGACATACAGTGTGCCTACTAGAACATGATATGCCAGCACTGACATACAGTGTACCTGCTAGAACATGATATGCCAGCACTGACATACAGTATGCCTACTAGAGCATGATATGCCAGCACTGACATACAGTGTGCCTACTAGAGCATGATATGCCAGCACTGACATACAGTATGCCTACTAGAGCATGATATGCCAGCACTGACATACAGTGTGCCTACTAGAACATGATATGCCAGCACTGACATACAGTGTGTGTACTAGAACATGATATGCCAGCACTGACATACAGTGTGTGTACTAGAACATGATATGCCAGCACTGACATAAAGTGTGTGTACTAGAACATGATATGCCAGCACTGACATACAGTGTGTGTACTAGAACATGATATGCCAGCACTGACATACAGTGTGTGTACTAGAGTATGATTTGCCAGCACTGACATACAGTGTGCCTACTGGAGCATGATATGCCAGCACTGACATACAGTGTGCCTACTAGAGTATGATATGCCAGCACTGACATACAGTGTGCCTACTAGAGTATGATATGCCAGCACTGACATACAGTGTGCCTACTAGAGTATGATATGCCAGCACTGACATACAGTGTGCCTACTAGAGCATGCAAATGGAGAAATTATCAACCAGTATCAGTCCTCTATTTCTACAATGGATGCTCTCATTCAATTCCTTACCAGTGTTTCTGCCATACAGACAACTGAAGAAGGTGTGCTTGAGATGGTTTCCTCAGTGTGTCACGAGCCTATGGTCTTTATAGTAGGTACACATATTGACATGATTGGTTCAGAAGCGCAATCAGTTCTTGACAGCATCAATCTAATGCTTCACAAAATGATTTGTGAGAGAAATTTCTTCCACTTAGTTCGTTATTCTAATGGTCCTTTGAACATCGTCATGTATAAGGTAGACAATACCAGCAGTGAAGACCAGCAGTTTCAGAAGCTTCGCTCTGATATCAACAAATTCATTCGTGATAGAGATGAGTTTTTGATTGAATATCCTGTGAGTTATCTTCTCTTCTGTCTGGAACTACACAGTATTCACGAGACAGTCTTATCGATGGATCGTTGCAAGAAATTAGCAGCCAAGTTTTATATTGAAGAAAAAGAGATGGGGTCACTTCTTCATTTCCTTCATTTCAGAGTAGGAATTATCCAGCACTATGACATTGAAGGTCTTTCAGATGTCATTATTAAAGAGCCTCAAGTTCTCTTTAACAAAGTCACTGAACTTATACTGGAAACTTTCTTGTCATCTGGATCTATACCAAAGAGTCAGCAAGACAGTTTCTGCAAGAGAGGAATTTTAGAAGCTTCTGTTTTTAAAAATCTTTTGAGTGAGAAGGACAAAATCACACCAGACCAGTTTCTCAAGTTTCTTCTTCACCTTCGTGTAGCTGTTTCTATTACCGACAAGAAGGGAGTGCTCAAATATTTCATACCTTCAGTTTTGAATCATGTCCAAAAGTCTTCATCAGATACACTTGACTCTGTTGTTGCTCCTCTGGCTATCACTTTCAAACTTGGTCACTGTCCTAAAGGTCTGTTTGGTATGCTCATTTCTTTCTTGCTGAATCCTGAAGGAGATCAGACTCTAACATTTGACTTGTTAGAAGACCATATATATCAAGACCAAGTATCTTTGCGGGTAAATTCTTCAGAAGATGTGGACCAAATTTGCCTCAGAAGCCATCTCTCTCATCTTGAAGTCAGTGCTGTTCTTGAGAATTACCCTCCAAATGTGTTAGCTCTTCCAAGAACAACTTCACCGAGTGAAGTTTGTAGTAAACTTCGGCAAACATTCGATACCTGTCTTCAGTCATCTCTAAATAAGTTGCACTATGACTACGGCAAGGTGGAACCTTATTTCAGTCTGAAATGTCACCTTGAGAATTGTTGTAAACTGCATGAAGTCCAATTAGAACCTACATCATGGGCTATGCACTGCAGTGCTCACAATATACGAATAGCTCCCTCAGAACCTGGAATGTTTTGGTTTAATGAAGGTAGGTAATGCTTTAAGCAAATTCAACACATAAAAGTTATATTTTGTATGTTTGTTCAGAATCTTCTTATTCAAAACCTACACAAGCTGAGACAAATATATCCAAACTATCAAGTAAGTTGTTCAAGATTATTATGAAGAACTTTGCTAACTGTTTTCACTTCTATGTATAGTAGACTCAGACCAAGTTGGCCCAAGTTGTGAAGAAACTCTAACTCAGAGTACTTCTTTAAGTGGTGTCAATTCTACTCAAATATGCAACAGTACATCCGCAGAGGATGTCAAATGTATGTTATTCTCTATTTGTTTGTATGTTTATTTATTTGTTTGTTTGTTTCGTTATTTCAGCACTTCCCATTACCATGAAGAGATTGAGCTTATTGAAGTGGACAGATAAGAGTGGCCAACCAAAGACTCTCAGACTCAGAGATGAGATGAGTCCCCATTGGCGTGAGGCTGGAGAACTGTTGGATTTAAGTATAGCAAGAATGGATGGTATTTATACTCATCGTTTAGCAGATGTCAGGCAGTGTTGTCGAGATGTTCTACAAGACTGGGTCAAGATTGGATCATCAGATTACCCAGCAACTTGGGGTGGTCTGTTATCATTACTAGATGACTTACAACTTCATGCATGTGCCAAGTCTTTACAAGCAGCTTTGGAATGTAGTCCAAATTCAGTTTTGTAGCACCCAACAGTTGTATTATACACTTGTCACCTTTATTTTTTATGTAAAAATACATTTCATTTCTAGTTGCTATTCACCATTATCATAGTATAATATATTAGATACAGACGTTTCGGTCCGTGGTCCTTCCTTAGTCAAACTGAGAAGGCACAACAAATTTATGGACATATGTAGCTGATGGAAATTAGATGTTGATAGGATGTGTTGATTCATTAAAAACATTGAGGTGTGTGAAGAGAAGAGGAGGTGGCTGAACACTATTTTAGAAAATGTTGCTCCCAATTTGCCCTTTATGTCAAACTCAACGATTTCTCTAAGGTTGATTAGAATATCAAACACAAAAACTCCACAAAGTACAAATTGAAAATCTTTTTATAGCTACTACGATGAACTAATAATGAATGTGTGACATGATTGGTTAATAAAAGATGCTCTGTTTTTAGCAACCCCTGTGATTCTAAAGTTATCTGATCATGATGCCTGTAGCTACTGATGTGTGTTGGTGAGTTGATAAAGATACGGACACGCTCCCTGAGGGTGTGGTTACTATGTTATCTGGTCCCTCTACAATGTGAGCAGTGATTTGGACTGTTGTCTTCAAATGATGTTGAGGTGATTGTTCTAGGTGAGTAGTGATTTGGACTGTTCTTCAGATGGTGTTGAGGTGATGGTTCTATGTACGTAGTGATTTGGACTGTTCTTTAGATGATGTTGAGGTAATTGTTCACAACACAGATATGTTAATTGGGAGAATCTGATATATAATTGGGCCAACAATTGTGTTTGACATTAGTATGAAAAAGACCCTATTAGCATGCAATTGTCCAATGAACATAATAGCCTCTTGGTCCCCGGTTAATAACGTAGTTCATCGAAGGGGCCAGGGCCCTCTTGAGCCTTCTGAATTTCTCCTGCTGCTACACTCACCTTCTGGCCAACAGTAGTAAATTGGCAAAACAGCATCACACCCTGACAACAGCCAAAAGTTCCATTGACACTGATCCCCAAGTCTTACATCTGATGGTAAAGACCAGATGGCATGACCTCATGCTACGGAATTGCTGGAAGACTTGATGTGTGATGCCATCTGCCCAGACATCTTTTGCATTCTAAAGTCATGCGTCCTGAGAGGTAGTTTGTGTTGCAGATTTGGCAGAAAGCAGAAAGTTCCAGAAATATTTGCAACTATCTCCAGTTTGCATTATCTCAACTGAGTCTTCTGAAGTATTATAGCTTTAGTTGTAGTTAGTTTATAACATCCTCCAAAGTAAGTAAGAAAAGAAAATAAGATGCTAAATTGAGCTTTTAGCAAGTAGAGATAACTAATGCATTGGATTTAGCACCACAGTTATGTCAAGTTAAGAGATTTTAATATTCTATACAATACTTTAAGAGCCCATAATATTGTAAGTTTAGCTAGCATGCAACATTTATAGTGCAGGAAATTTGTATGATATATATAGGTAAAAGTTTATCTTGCAAAATATCAAATGAAGTTTAGTATGCCATACATCAAATGATAGAAAGTTCATCGAAATTGTGATTTGAATCACTCAATTTCTTACAAGAATGTCAGACCCGTGTAGCATGCACCTCAACATACATAATAGATCAGCTGATCTACTATAATGGTTTGTAAATATTCCTGAAACTTTAATGCTCCTTTTAATTGTGAGTTCAAAGTCATATAACAAAATTTGGTTTAACACATTGAACTAACATCATTTTTATTCTTAGTAAGCTTAAAACACCTTAGCCACCTTGGCTTATGTACAGTATTTTCTTGCTCCATCCAAGGTACAGTGACTTCAGAGTCCATTGACAATTGAGAAGGAAGGGCTAAAACTTCCCCACTTTTGGTAGTTTGCCACAAGGTGATGTTGTGGTGTTTAACATTCCTACTTGCAGCTGCTTTACCAGGTCCTGATTTTTAATGACATTTGTTCATGAAGTGCCAATATAAATCTTGATAACAATTAGGACAGATAAACTTCTTATAAATGAAGGAAAAATACTTACATTAAATAATTTACGGAAATGATATAAGCTTCCAACATTTTTCAAACATGGAGCATTTCATACATTTAAACAAATATAAGAACAGCACTATTCTTTCAAATGTGTTTCTAATACAGGAATCTTTTCTTTAATGTGGCTTTACAATTTTCAAAGCGAGAATATTCCCTACTTGAAATGTAGGAATATTTCCAGCCTATTTCTGATGCACTGGACAAAAACTGGAATTTCCTTAAGTACAGGATATCCTGCTGAAAATTTGTCTTACATTTCTGCTACTGTAAATGTCGTATTAAACACAGATTTCTTTTACAAGCAGGATTCATGATACAGCCAGCCTAATGTCATGGTCCAGGATACTCAAAACACCATGCGGTTTTTCTTTAGACAAGATACTTGATATTGCCAATCAAGGATATTTGAAATACCATGCATGCTAGACACTTTATGAGTTTTATAAACTAATGTGTTTAGTCATGTTGATAGAAGTGATGAAGCTCCAACTTAATAATTGCCAGGTCTTTGATGTCACCTTATAAAGGCATGCATTAGCTATGTTTGTTAATCAAGTTCAACATTATACATACAAATGCAGTTTGTGTTGCATTATTAGCCATATAAGTGTGAGCATTCATTGTCAATACCAGCCAGGTTATATAAAGCAAAGAAAATGCTTGAAATAATTAAGCAGTATTTAATTTTACCATAGATACACAATTAGCTAATAGTCTTTAATTTATATGTTAGACTCAATTATTCAGCTTTGACTTTACCAAATAGTTCAGCTACAAAAATTTAGCTTAATTGGTGCCCGATCTTTTTATTCCTAGCGACCCTTTACCCATATTTACCGCCCTCCTCCCCCTTTTTGTATACTGGAGGCAGAACCCATTCAAGTTTGTAAAGGGTCGCAAGAGTTGTAGTTATTATAAGTAACTTTCCACTTCCTCTTCTGAGACTATTTGCAGGCTGATGAGAGCTACTACGCAGATGGTAGACGTTGTAGCAAATGGAGGAAAGGTATTGTTAAGGAAAGCGTATAAGCTAGAAATTTTTGCTAGAGACAAATCATATACTTAGTGTGTATTATCATAGATACTTCGTGTATCTATGGTATTATGAATGAGGAAGGCCAAGGGAGTTTGCGGTAGTAGCAGCTTTTCCAATATTTTAATAATGAAATTCTCTTAAGTTCAGACTATGGAGCTACTTAACTACATAGCTGTTAGTGAATTTAAAATCTGGGTTTAATTTTTTTTTTTATATAGAATTAAAACTGTTTTTTTAATGTCAGTTAATCATACCAATTGTGACCACAAAAAAAAATCATCCAGATGATGCTAATATTCCTCTCTCATTAATATTTTTGTGAAAATAATGTTCACAATAATCGGTTCGAAAATTTATTAAAAAAAAGTGTTAGCTACATGGTTATCTGGCCACTGTTTACTCTTTAATTCTGACTTACAATTAAAGCTTTCTCATGAACTGATGTTCCATGCACTAGCCCATATGTTAATGTTAGTTCTATCAAATAAATATTTAGCCTTGCTATGGGTCTTTCAGTTCAACAACCATTTATAGGAACTATGTGTATGAGCACGGACATTACTTTTGATATGAAAGGTGCTGTAACGGTTATTCTGTTTTTCTAGTATTTCATTTATCTTCCCATGGTTGTAGTCATGCACATATAGGCAGAAGTACACTTGATACATTACAACCACATGAACCCATGCACAGTATTCGTGTGAAAACTGGTCACTTTGCTGTGAATAGTAAGCATCTTGAATGTTGTGGAGGTTCTATTTTTTAAGGCAAACTTAAGTCTGGACAATCTTCACATGGCAAAGTACTGCTAATGCAATAGGTTAATTGTATGTGTATAACATGACATTATTTTTCTGCATGCAGATGAGCCACTTTGGTGGGAATCAAGTCAAAGTGCGCCTTTGCATGTGTTACAATAGTGGGCAAGATTTAGAGAATCATCTCATTGATTCATGGGTAGGTGGGTGTTAATTGGTACACCCTTCATCCCCGAGTGTCATCTACAGATGCAGTGAGTAGTAGCAATAAGTAAGTATTAGAGGGAAATGGCTCACACTGACTTGTACAGACCCTAAAAGTTGTCTTATCATCTCAATTCATTGTAATGGCAAAGAACTAGACTATACAGAACTCAGTTGCCAACTGTCCCAATTTGCGAGACACTCATGTTATTGAATTATTGTCCCAATTACTGTAAACATCAGACAGCAATGATGATAGACTAACTCACCAGTTGACTGATATGAATCAGGATTTTTTGTTCTAATTTTTTTCGTAATAGAACCTGCCATTAATTGATATGCACGATATTCATTCGCTTTGATTTTTTTCGTTTGTTTGTTTATTTGTTTGTCTTTGTTGTTTTTTTAAAGCAAGGGTATAATAATCAGCTGCTAACCGTGTTCCTTAAAATCCCACCACTAGCTAATGGAGCGCACAAAATACAAATTTGCTGAATTTTAATATTTAAAATGTGTTTTCACATACTGTTGTTAACTGTGGTAGACTTGATACCAGTGTTCTTGCTTGTTAGATATTTGTAAAGTGATAAAAGGAAGTGGAGAGAAAAGTATATTGTAGTTATACTCTTTAATGTACATCACATATGTGATGTGTACATTATATATATTTATATAATAATGTGATGTACGTTAAATATAGAAATATATATTAATAGGAGTGTGTTTCAGTCGTTAATTATAGTTGGGTGCTTTTTCACGCTTTGTTTCTTGTCTGCCGCCAAGGATTTTTTGTTTCGTATTTACAGTGTAGTATTTAACCCCCATTGGTGATGTTGACAATAATAATATGTGATATGTGTGTGTGTGTTTGTCATGTAATGTTTAGAGTTCAGAGAATGGACTGAGTCTGAGAAGGCAGAGAAGATAATGAGAGTCGTGAAAGGCTTGGAAGTAGAGGTAAGGGATGACAACTGGACAGCAGTATAGTGGCGACTGTGATACTGTGTATGTTAATAGCATAAAATTCATATTGCTCCATATGTTAGTTCTGTCATGTGTTTATTTGGTTATATTGTTTGTGTTTTGCTTATGTGATTGTTTTTGTGTGTAGGGTTCAGACCAAATAGAGCAACTAACAATCTCTCAGCTAGCATATTCAAGAGAGATATCTTGGTAGACAATGCCCTAGACTGGAAGAAATTCAAACTCTTGGTTACCGTTATCTGAATGTAGAAGAGTTGGCCCAAGTTAGGGAAGATGACCAGGAGTGACACCTTATGCACTTAACAAACAGGTGAGCACACTGAGGGTGTGTGCACACATAATGTCACACTCACAAGCATTATAGGTACTTGTTTTCACACATACATACCAACCTAATTTGAGCTAGTCTGAAACGCAACAAATACGACATGTGGTTTCTGGAAACTTCTTATGACACTGTTTTTTATTCTTTTCTTTATTTCTAATTTTTATTTTATTTTTCTTTATGTATTAACCCTCAGCGTGCATGTGTGAGAGGGTTATAGTAGTCGTCCTGTCTATCACGTCATAATCACGTGAGCAAATAATTTCTTGCAGCCAGCGGTGTAGTTTGATTTATGCTCAGGGAAGTTAACGGAGTTGAAAGAAGTGAAGTTTCGCGTTGAAAATATAGGTGAGTGTTTCTGGCTAATTTAGCTTCTTCTCTTATGAAGACAGCGTTACTATGTACCATTTTCATTGGTCGAGCTATTTTGATGCCTCATTAAAATAGCTAACAGATTGCTTGTTAATTTGGAAGGAGATTATTGTAATAGCTAGGTAGTGTTTAATAGCGCTGAGGGTTCGCACCTTTAGTGCTTCATATATATATTTTTTCTCTTTTATTTTGTGTGTACGCTGCACATTGCTTATGTAATAGTTAGAGCATATGCGCTTAGGTACTGGTGGATTTAGTGCACTGAAGCCCAAGGGCCGTAGGCCCGAGGGCTTTGTGCACTAAATCCACCAGTACCTAAGCGCATGCTCTAACTATTTTAGAACCCGTTTACCCAATTAAAGCCGGCCCAGTTTCCACTAGCAACTTGGTTTATCAGCATTTTCCGAGGTGTCAAGCGAATTTCCATTTCCGGCCCAAAATTAAAATTCAATTAAAATTCAATTGAAGCACACCTGGCAAGTTTACTTTAGCATTGTAGCTGCCAGCTGTTATCTCCAGATCTAACTCTACCCTGGGCTGCTCTGCTCAGTGGTAAACAGTTAAGCAGCTAGCTGGTAAATTCCTGTGGTATGAGCGGCAGCAGGAGAGTTATCAGAACTAGGGCTGGTCCCATATAGGTCGGATATGAGAGGGTAGTAGACCCTCACATATCATATCCAGGCCTCACACCGCTTTATCCGGCCTATTCTATTAAACTTAAACTCAAAAATAGCAATACCCCAAGGGTGGTTAGTATGCACAGTTTATATACCTAAAGGCAAAAAATAGTGCACACTTACCAAGTTAGTACACCTAGTAACAATATAGCAACGGGTTCTAATATATAATAATTCATCTTTTCCAAAACGCAGACATCAACCATTATGGATTTTTGCAACTAACATCTGCACATGTCTAACCTATAGTACATGTTAAAATAACTTCCACAGAGAGGGATTATAATTAAATTAGGTATTATTATTTGTTGTTGTTTTGTAAGCTGTGTTAAGCAGCACAAACCAAAATATGACCATGCATTTGTTATGGGGTACTCTTTTTGGTGTGTAATAGTATGTGTGCATGTGTGTAGTGATGAGAGATATATAGACATTACACTAAATATTCAAATTTGAAAAAAAAATTCAATTATTGGTGAGTGGGCTTTATTTAGAGTGGAATTGCGGCTTGCTTCATGTGGACCGCTATAATGTTATTTCCCAGTATATTGCTAATTGTTTGCGAAAGAAAATGACTTTGTACCACAAAGAGTGTTTTAAATTGCATGCATAAGAATTTGTTTTTAATATAAAGTAAACATGCATAGGATATGGTTATCTTTTAGCTACTAAAGAATATTTTTTAATCTTTTTCTTGTACCAAGTTTTCTTTGCAAACTGTTACTTCATTCGATTTTAATTAATTATTTATTGGAGTACGTGTGATGTCTAGTCTTGTGAACTCACTGATATCATCAACACTGTTTTTGTTTGAATGTGACAGAAATGGAAAGAGAAACACGTCTTGTTGTCGATATTTTGATCCTTGCTGCATTAACTGGACATATTTTTCCACTTAAAATAACCTAGTATCCTGTTTCTTACACTGGCAGCTTCGGTATAACATTAGAATTAGTAACTCAAAATAATGATTGCATAAATAAGTGCCCTCTTGGGGACAATTATCAGTGATAAATCCTCATAGCCACAGCCAGAATGTGGGTGTGTTGTGTGGCTGGTCAGCCCAATGATGTGGCTGTAATCCACAACTTCAAAATCTACACATAAGACAGCTATTACACAGATGAGTGGCTTTCAACCTCAACACTTACCATTCTGCTTCAGTTTGGATTGCCTCAGGTGGAATTATGGTATCCCTATCCAGGGCCGTAGCAAAGGGTGCGGCCGGTGCGGCTTTGGCCGCACCACTTTTTTTTCAACTCTAATTTATTATTCAGCGCATGCGCAGATACACTTTGGAACACAATGACATGTAAGGTAAGGGTCGGCGACACCGGAGCCACGCGCACACAAGACCAGTACCACAAGACGCAAGACCAGTAGGCTTCGAAGCTGATGAGTGCTCTAACCGCGGAGGTTCCTGAGAAACCATACCAGCCAAAGGAAGCAAGTCTATGGTCTGCTGCAGTTAATCTTGGTGATGCCAGCTAGGAATGCATCCTCCGAAAGATCTTTTAGTGCTTTGAGACGCATAAAGACGTATTTAAGATTCACTATGAAGCAAGAACGTCTTAATTATTATTTTGATGCTTCTTCACATTCATAAAACAAGAACAGATGAAATAGATTTAAAGTGTATTGTCAATGAATTTATAGACGAATCCGAACACCGTAGCAATATTTTTTCAAAGTTTTAAGTTCATAGCATTATTGTTTTAAGAACTTTAATCATTTAGCTATGTAACAATCTATTGTAATAAAAATTTTGAAAATTGTAATGTTCATAATATTTAAAATTAGAGGTCCTTTTTACTGGTTTTATTGCTGTATCCACTTGTGAATTCAGTGATTAAGCCACTTCCACCTGCAATAAGTTGAAACTTGTAACTAAAGTATAGACAAACCACACCCACAAACTATTAACCACACCCATTTCCGGAGCCGTACCACCCCAAAATTGCTTGCTACGGGCCTGCTATCAATAGAGGGCAGCCATTAATGAATGGTCAATATACCAATAAGAGACATAGGTTTAGAGCTTCCAGGATGCTGGCTGTCTATGCTGCATGCAACCCACCCTCCAGGATATAATAAACAGTAAGCATACCCTCCAGAAATCTTTGCTGTTTACATTGTGTTATTATATCACCATGGAGAGTTCGACCTCAGTTGACCCCTGGGACTTCGGCAAGAAGTCGAAACGTTGGGTTAAGTTTTAATTAATATTTTAAGAAAATTTGCTATTATTAATTATTTTAGCCGAGAATGACTGAATTACCAATAAGCTGCGATACTGATGCTTTCTTATGGCACATTAGCAACAATTATGCCATTGAAGTATGTGTTCATCGTGATCATCTTGATATGATAATTCCACTCATTTGGCTATAAAGTAGTAAAAAACAACCTTTACACAGTGTGCCTTCCTAAAACCCATAGTGTGCTGCTCAAACTGCAACATAGTATAACTAATAAAGAATAGTACGTCATTTGAGCACATACAGTCTACATTCTCACTTTGTCATTGAAAAATATTGTGTACTGGCATGCTACAAATTGCATAGAAAAAATATATTTTGTAGGGTGTTTGGAATAGGGGAGCCTGCAGCACTTTGAGTAAGTCAACACCCATTAAAAATATTTACTACATTTAGTTTTAATCTTGTTAAAAATGGTTAAAGATGTTTTGTGATAATAATTGATAGCTATTATAGCACACACAAATTCACTACCATTGAACAACACAATTCATTTCAATTAAACTTTCAAATCATTTAGCCCGCTATTACTGTCAAATAATGTGTAAGTAGCAAATAGATCGCAAAAAGTGCCAAGAACTACCCATATCTTGAAAGAAAGTACTGTGCAGTATCTCTTGGACAGATGGATTGCAGAAATATTTCTTCAAAAGGCGGGTCTGTCCCAATAACATCCTTTTGTTTTTCAAAATGCTAGTTTCTATATCTGTTCCTCCAAGTCTAAATTCTTGTGTATTAAAAAGAGTCTCTACCACTTACAAGTGACCCTGAAGCTACTTTGTCCTTCATGTCATCTGGAGACAAAAGGGGGCCTGCCCCCCCCCCCCCCCCCCCCCCCCCCCCCCCCCCCCCACCCCCCCCCGTCAAATAGACATGGGGGGACTTGATTGATTAAACTGAAAAAAGGGTATGGAACTTCAACCGTATACATTTTGTTGCCTTCCCCATGAATCAACAAACAAAGATTTCTACTGGCTCTCAAGCAAAGGAATTCAGATAATCTAATTAATTATAGATTTGGTCATTCCCTTAATTATCTCATATCCATTGCAATCACTGTTTATGAGTGCAGAGATATGGCTGAACTCTTGAGCTTGAAGCCCAAAAACACCGCTATGTCGAATCAATCTGTTAAGATAATTACATGAGATATTGCTTACAAATTATATGTACTAATGAATTCCATCACACAATAAGCAGTAACAGCAAATGGTAAGCTTAGTTTACTGTATCTGTTAAAAGTTAGAAACAAAACAAATTACTACAAAACTAACCAGGACAATATTACTTCACGGGTGAGTCTTTGAGTGGTTGTGTACGTAGTTATCAAGTGTGCAAGAAATAGTTAATAGTGAATTTGTGACGATGTAGTTAATAAATTCAGTAAATGGTAAACAAAAAAGTATAGTTGTAAGATTTGGAAACCCCTTGTATGAAATCCTAGATTGCCACCTGAATTATTTATTGCGGGGGTTGGAAACATGCTCTGTGATAAGTATGTGTGCATGTGTGTGTGCATGTGTGTGTGCGCGCGAGTGTGTGTGTGCGTACTTTGCTTGCACAGCTCACAGTGCCTTTGCACAGGCAAGAAAACTATACCATTTTATAGTCTTTATTGAACTGATATTATTTCTTTTAAAATGATGAATCTTCAGCTGGCATAATAACTCACTTTTGATGAAAGAGTTCATTCGAATGAAATCTTCAGTCATTTAACAGACTGGCAGTATACAGTGGGCAGCACTGCCAGGTGCACTCTTAAACTACCTTTACTGTGTACTTTTTACATTAAATGCGACTGAAGGATACATTTCAGGAATGATTAAAAATACTCTAACCCATATCCCATTATGATCAAAGAAGTGGCAAGTAAAAGTCTTCTAATAATTATTTAATTAAGTACAGACACAGTGAATAATTATAAATTTATGAAGTGTTCGAATGCATTCTTGAAGATAGAGTGTTATCTACAATCAGTATTTATTGGTATGTTTTAGAATGGATGGTAAGAATTTTTGTAAAAAGAAAGTTTCTCTAACAGATTTGTGTATGAGAGCTGACCAGAATGTTGTAATATTGACTTACCACTGTGTGGCGTTATGATGGAGTCAGCGTGTGTGTGTATGTGTGTGTGTGCGTGTGAGAGTGCTGGTGGCCTTGCTGTCCATCTATGTACCCACAACCCCCAACCAAGTTGAAGCCCTACTCATACCTTCAGTTGGGAGGGACAAGTGAGTGACCCTTTATGGGCAGTTTGAGACAAGTGTGTGTGTGTGTTTGTATGTGTGTGTGTGTATGTGTCTCTATGTGTGTGTTGTCATAGAAATATATGACAGCATCAATTGTTGCTGTTTTTTTTTTTTTGTTTGGTTTTTTTCTTCCAAATCTTAGCATGGCCTGCAAACGTAAAACTTCAGCACTGTTTAATTGGAACCTGATGTAATTTGTGATGTGTAATAATCAAACACTGCATCTTTAGATTTTTAAAACTCTACAAGAAAACTATCAAGAATGGATGAAATGCAACAGTGGGACTTGGCATAATGTTCTGAGTACATCTAGCTATGGTATTAGTGGTAATTATCTTGGCCATTTAATAGGTAATTACATTCTCATCCATGTTTCAGGTTCAGAGTTAGCTAGATGATGAAGAAATGAAGGGCAATGTAAAATAGTTTCAAGATAATTATGTCCTTTTTTTGGCTTTGTGCCGTTAATCCGACGGACTCTGTGGTTAGTGCTGAAGACATACACTCGGCTTTGCTGAAACAAAACCAGGTGTGTAATCTTTGATGTAGTGCCATGTTTGTGTATAATTTTATAATCCTAGAAAAGAGGAGCGATTTAGAATAGATGATTTAGAATGGATGATGGGGATTTGGAATGGATGGGGATTTAGAATAAATGATGGGGATTTAGAATAAATGATGGGGATTTAGAATGGATGGTGGAAATTTAGAATGGATGATGGGGATTTAGAATGGATGATGGGGATTTAGAATGGATACTGTAGATTTAGAATGGATGGTGGGGATTTAGAATGGATGGAATATATTATGGAGATTTAGAATAAATGATGGGGATTTGGAATGGATGATAGGCATTTAGAATGGATGATGGGGATTTAGAATGGAAGATGGGATTTAGAATGGATGATGGGGATTTAGAATGGATAATGTAGATTTAGAGTGGATGATGGGGATTTAGAGTGGATGATGGGGATTTAGAGTGGATGATGGGGATTTAGAATGGAAGATGGGGATTTAGAATAAATGATGGGATATAGAATAAATGATGGGGATTTAGAATAAATGATGGGGATTTAGAATAAATGATGGGGATTTGGAATGGATGATAGGCATTTAGAATAGATGATGGAGATTTAGAATGGATAATGGGGATTTAGAATGGATGATGGGGATTTAGAAAGGATGATGGGGGATTTGGAATGGATGATGGGGATTTGGAATGGATGGGGATTTAGAATCGATGATGGGGATTTATAATGGAAGATGGGATTTAGAATGGATGATGGGATTTAGAATGGATGATGGGATTTAGATGGATGATGGGGATTTGGAATGGATGGGGATTTAGAATCGATGATGGGGATTTAGAATAAATGATGGGGATTGAGAATAAATGATGGGGATTTGATATGGATGATAGGCATTTAGAATAGATGATGGGGATTTAGAATGGAAGATGGGGATTTAGAATGGAAGATGGGATTTAGAATGGATAATGTAGATTTAGAATAGATGATGGGGATTTAGAATGGAAGATGGGGATTTAGAATGGATGATGGGGATTTGGAATGGATGATGGGGATTTAGAATGGAAGATGGGGATTTAGAAGTCTAACCCAGTGTATTTGGAGATATAATTTAATTACTACTGAGCATTAGAATGAATTCTGAAAATGTAATTGTAAGTTCCCTTTGGTGAACTGCCCATGTATCATTTTTAACTCCTATTGTAAATTTTATTAAAAAGTATATATGTCAGCCATATGTTATCAGAATGGCGCTTGAGTATATATCTTCCCCAAGAATTCCCTATTAGAAAATGTGCTGATGAACCAACTATAAAGGGTTCTCCATTTCTTGTTGTTATGGGCATTCAGTTCTGTCACACTTTTTATCACGTGGTGTGATTCAAAGCATCATGCTCATACCCGTAGCCAAGGGGGTTTCGAGGGATTTGGTTGAACCCCCCTTTATAGTGACCAGAAGTAAATATTTTAGCCACACCCCACATATAACTTCTGGAATATCATCATCTGTTCGATCGTACTGAACCTGCGATGAAATTCTCTGCTGTTTCCCTATATGTATTTCATGCTCTGTATATGGATGGTCTAGTCTGAGTCCAAGTTACCTAATAAACATTCAGTTCCTTGGCTACAAAATTTTGCTCTCATATCGGCAAGAGTAAAACTTGCTACGTTACATTAGTCTTTATAAAGTATAACATAAAATGCACTTATTAATTAGTAAGAGTAATAACATGGGTAAGCGAGCTATTTGATATTAATAGCACGAGCTACAGAGTTATTTAACAGAACGGGAAGTATCTGCAAAATCTAATCCTGAAATGCACAGATAGTGAGTGCAATATATAGTGTAGCTACACTGGAAATGATTTTAAAAAAGCTGGCCTACTTAGCGAGTGATAGCACAGGTAACTTCGTGCTATTAGGGGTTAAAAACGCTCATAAAGCTATTGAAATAGCACTTCAAATATTTTGAGTTGTTCGTGCTATTAAAAATGGCCCATACACCTAAAGAACATGATTCACAGTAAAACATCAGTACTGACTGATCAACTTGTTATTGCTGCTGATGTAGCATTAATTTCGTGAAATTGGTTGATTATCCAAACTGATTTCACTTAATTTGAGTCTGCCATAGTTGGACATGAAACTGCAGAAATGTTGGGGAAAGCATTGTGCAATGGGATATTATATAGCCATGTTCTCGCCAAGGAACAGCACAAGTGGAACAACACTGCAGTTTGCATATAATGATAATGATACTAATGAAAAGTCTGGTGAAATTCAGAAATTTGTTATTGCACTCAGTTCCTTAGTTTGAACCTTCCAATAATACTCTTCTTAATCATGTGGGGCATATTGGCCTGTTTTAAAAGATTATGCTGAAGTTGACTTACGTAACTATAAATAATCCTCAAAAAGTTGTTACTATTCCAATTGAGTGTGTTACCGGGAAAGCAGTACTAATTAAGCCACCCGACACGAACCATATATTTGTTATCAAACAGCCCAAATATTTTGAGAGACTTTAGTCCAGCTTTGTTCCTAGCTATCATATTAATACATATCTCTCCTGTCCAAACTTCACCTGACTCAATCTGGTTAGTAGTTATTCATTATATTTTACAAGATCTTGTGAGAGACACTGTGTATATCTTGCCTGTTCTGATAAGATTTTCGTATTTTATCTGACAAAGATCTTGTAAGAATTAATATGCAATTTATCTGCCCTTTTTTGAGAAGTAAACGATCTTGCATTACCTTACTATATATCTGATAAGAAATAATAAGAACTCTGGAAAAAATATGATCAGAAAATTCATTGCAAGATCATCTGAGCATATCTGACTTGGTCTTAAAAGTTCAGAAAAGATCTTGACCAGAATTTTTAGTAGTGTGGGCAGCGATATAGAATGGATGATGGGGAGTGTTTGGTTGGTTGTTGTGTGTTTTACTTCTCCACCTAGGTTACTCTGCTTTAAACAATTAATTTCTTCATTTGATTGATTCTACTAGTGTAATGGCACTTGATTGTAAGCCTGTATACAGATTTTTTATGTGTGGCACATCAAAAAAGCAATGCAATCACATCTGACCACACTAATGATATTCACGGCAGTACATCTGACCACACTAATGATATTCACGGCAGTACATCTGACCACACTAATGATATTCACAGCAGTACCTCTTCCAGATATTGTGTACACATGTTAACCACATACTTGTTGTCCACTTGTTGTCCGAACCACACAGATTTGCAGCAGCATGTGTTGTAGTGAAGAAGTTCAGCCCAAAATTTCCCTCCAAATTATGTTGCCTCCTAATTATAATGATATTTTTTTTTCTCCTCCCAATTACTCCCGGTAATTCCCTCCTAAGTTTAAGACATATACAAGTGGTGTTAATAGTATAATTCATTATTCCAAGTGATTAGGTGAATTAGCTAGAATGGATGAGGGGGAAAAAATCCAAGCTGCTACTTATTTAACCTTACATTCTTTGTTTCCCCTCTGATGCAAGACATGACACCCATTATATACCTGCAACCCCTATGTATGGTGGCTAAGAGGGACTATGCCAATGGACAATGACCTTCGGAAATGAGGGGGACTTCACTTTTTTAGTTGCATTAGAAATGTCTGATCTGTCTAACAGGTTACTGTATCAAGAATACCCAACTTATGTGATTGTCAGAATTGCTTTTATGCAGATTGTATCTTCCCACTATTTTTTTCCCAGCTATATTGTAGTGACTCTTGCTGTGCTCTAATTAGAGTTAGCTACAGCAGCTTGGCTCAGCCTTTATTTACTTATCACTTCATTTTTTATTACTAAAGCACACTGGCCGTGAACCTCCCTTTTTTTCATGTGAACGTTACATCATGCCGTTAGAGTCACATGACCAATTGTTTAAGTGCCAGAGTTGGGGTCAAAATACATCACAATTGTATTTAATTGCAATTACATACATTTTTTTGCAGTACTTTCAATGTACAATTTCTTATTTTGTTTCTCGGCCTCTTTTACTCATTAGATGTATTCTCTCTCTTTCACAGACTTTTTATAAAACAATACTGAATTAAAAATATTTGGTCGCCACCAGGAATCGAACCCAGGACCGCTTGTATAGCGCACAAGCACTCTGCCACTGAGCTACAACAACCAGCCAGCTAACAAACAATCTAATTCTGTGTTTATGCTGTTAAGGAGTACTGCTATGCTACAGTCTCACTCTCAACAGACCAATGAAAATTCTCTTTTTTTTCAATTATTCATTGAATTTTTTTACTCATCTAATTTATCACTTCACAATTTCTTTTTCTTTTTTTTCTTCTTTACTTTCAATGTATTTGTATTTGAGTGACTTTGAGCTCTTATGCATTTACAATGTATTTAAATACTATGATTGCAAAGTTTGAAATACATGCATTGCTAATACAAAACAGAAATGAAGAGAGGAGAGAGAAAGTACGGGCAACTCCCTCAAATACAATCCTGGGGGCAGGGTAGGGGAAAATGCCTGTTTGGATATTTAACACGGGAGGCCGCTGTGGGTATGTGTATGCACATGTGAGTGTGTATGTGTGTGCATGTTTGTGTGGGCGTGACACCAGATAATGTATGTGATGTACTAGAAAACAACACTGTTCAGGGATTTATACAGGATTTTTCGCTGGTGGGGGGGAATTTTGTCGAGTCGCAAAAAACAGTTTATCTCATCTACATAATATGGTTGAGTGATGACCGTGAGATTGAAACAGATTTCAGATGAAAACTTGACAAACTATATAATAGTTAGGCGCCTCCTCCAAGACTATTTTTAGGGTCTTGGAGGCTTTAGGTTTTTACATCCCCAGCGCAGCAAGGGCACTACTGAGGGCCTGAGGGACCCTAAAAACAGTAGTTCACGAAGGCTGCACAGTGCCTAACTAATAGTGACTGCTCTTTAACAACACAATAGGAGGGACTCTAAGTGCAATTGGAGGGACACTAATTGACCCTGCCCTCAAAGTGGGGAGACTAAGTTTATAGTGTTCCTCTCTGGAGGACCTAAGCAATATAAAGTCCCTCTGTCACTATACAAAAATTGCAGCATCTATGCTTTAATATTTAATCTCTACCCTTCAGCCAGTTATTCTTGCAAGAAGTTTGAAGTTAACAAGTGTTAAGTCTCTTTAGACTTCTAAAATCATAGCTACTCCTCTTGTCCTCTTGTAGGGGGATCAAGAGTGAGGACCTTACAAACCCTCTCCATAGCAGTTGCCGCCCCAACCTATCATTTGAAACATCATAAATGATGCAAACTATCCAGTTCATGAGAATAAATGCATACACATTAATCCGTGTGTAAAGACTAGCTATAGAATTATAACAGCATACAAGTGACTGCAACTACTTTATTAAAATAGAAAATACAACAGGACTGCAAAGGACTAGAAAATCAAATCGACTATATTCTAAATACTCCAAGGCACAACAAGAGATTGCAAGACACAAGAACAGACTAAAGAGACTAGGAGAGAACAAAGAGACTAGAAGAGATCGAAAAGGCTAGAAGGGACTAAAGAGACTAAAGAGACTAGAAGAGACTAAAAAGACTAGTTATTCAAATTAAGCTAGTGAACTATATTCTAGAAATAACTCCTACAATAATGTCATGAGAGTACAAATTACATGAAAAAACAACCAATGTAAGTCACTTTTTGGTTGGCTAAATGATGATCTCATCAGCAGATCCTTAAGAATTACTGCTTAGATTACTGGATTTCAGGATGCAATTTGTCGAGTGGCTTTATCATTTAATGTGGAGTCAGTTGAATTTGTTTAAATTGTAAATAATCGGAATGGACACTGGCTTACTGTATTCACTATTGAACGGCTGACTTCAAGTATAATAGTATGTATCATTGATGATATTAAAGTAAGCCAAGCAAGAGATAGAGATAAAGAAAGAAAATACTTGGGGTTGGTCCTCAGAGAAGAGGACCCACCCCAAGTGTTTTCTTTCTCTATCTCTCTCTCTCTTTTCTTTCTTTCTTTTTTTTTGTGGCTACCAGCTGTAATTTTTAACTACAAGATTCTACTCCAGTTGCAAAAGAAAGACAGTAAACGAACTCATTCTGATCATGTGCATGAATTCACAAACAACTAACTCTTTGTATTTGTCATTTTTAATATTTTTTGTCAGTCTGTTGCACTGCAAGAAGGCCCAACACTGTCCAATCCTATAACTTCAAATGGCTATGTCAATCATATCTGTCGGTACTCTACTTCCTGTATTCGCCTTTGAGCAAGTAATACAAGATTTAACATGTAGTTCACTATCCTCTGCAATAAAATTTACTACTAACTATTGTAGTCATTTTCTTACACACAACATGCCCGCTAATTTCATGAGCTAGTTTAAAAGTCATGCTATTCTTTGACTTAGAAACTACCAATCTATTTTAAACTCTTGGTCATGCACCATTTGTCTGTGAAACAATGAGCCCCTTGCTCAGTAGTAGTCTCTCTCCTTCCTGTCAGCTAAACTACTACACGTCTGAAGGTGGAAACTACATAATTTCCTGTTCCAACTGCTCAGTCTCTTCCTTATTGTCAGCAACATCTGGTGCACCTGGCTCACACAAACCAATCCAATCATTACCACACAAATTACTTCCACATTCCCAACATCTGGTGCACCTGGCTCACACAAACCAATCCAATCATTACCACACAAATTACTGTCCACATTCCCAACATCTGGTGCACCTGGCTCACACAAACCAATCCAATCATTACCACACAAATTACTTTCCACATTCCCAACATCTGGTGCACCTAGCATTACCACACAAATTACTTTCCACATCAACAATCATTACCACACAAATTCCAACTTTCCACATTCCTCAACATATCTTCCTGCCTATCACCTTCTCCCTCTACTTCTTCTGAAGAATCAGCGCAACTACACCAGCTTCCAATCAATTCCTCACTCACAGAACCCATTTCACAACACTCTACACTTTCAGTAGCTAAGCAGTAGCCGTAACACTCTACACTGTCAGTAGCTAAGCAGTAGTTGTAACACTCTACACTTTCAGTAGCTAAGCAGTAGTTGTAACACTCTACACTTTCAGTAGCTAAGCAGTAGTTGTAACACTCTACACTTTCAGTAGCTAAGCAATAGCCATAACACTCTACACTTTCAGTAGCTAAGCAGTAGTTGTAACACTCTACACTTTCAGTAGCTAAGCACTCATTAGTAACATCTTTCTCATCCAATACAAAAGGAATTGGACATATATCCCGACAATCTTCTTGTCTATCATACTCAATTTCAGCCATCTTTTTTTTTAATTTGCTATGAGTAATTGGATACACCTCGGTAGCTACTGCTCACTTCTGAAGAGTGTGTCACTTTATCAGTCATTAAGTATGAAACTAGTAATGGCTTACACACAATAGCTCACTAGTGCACATGGAATCAGATACTACTGCTAACTTTGTGAAAGACTAAGACTGCACAACAAAACTAACCATGACCAACCTAGCCACGTAAAGTTTCCTTTGAGACTACAATTATTCACACTATCGTCAATACGTTGGTTCAACAAGACAAAACTTTCTGGAATTACTGTTATTTCTGCCTCAGTATACAAAACAATGTCTGCTTCCAAATTATTTATGGTGGATAAGTCAGTCGAAGACTGCAACACACCTCAAGCAAGCGGCAAAGAAAAGACAGAATGTTTTAGTGATATATCATCAGCAAATTTACCATCCTCTCAAATTTCTATACTTTATGTAGACTATAATACAACTGAGAACAACCAAAGCAAGAGTAGTAACAGTATTGATAATATGTGTGTGTGTAATAGATTGTACAACATGTCCAATAGTATTCCACTATCCAAATATGACACTTAATCTATACTTATCAAACTACATTCATAAACCTGAAATTAGGCTCTATCATACTGCATGCATGTATAAAGAAGTGCCCACTATCTTGAACAGATGAAATGTTCAGGAACTTCAGCCTTTCCTACAACTATCACACAACAATTCTAGACAAGGAAATTTAATTTCTGCTAGTGAATCCATTCAGTAAAGTACAAATTCAATTATGTAAAATGCTAGCTATATCCATCCTAGGCACCTTTGTTCTTACTACAAATATATAAAGAATAGATTCAGGTAGCAATAAGCATGCCGAGAAAGTGGAGGGAATAATTTGAAAATTTAAACTCCATTTTCTCAAAGTGCAATTTTAGATTTAAAATTCCGTTTTTTTGTTGAGTCACAGATATATGGAATCCCCAACAAGAGAAAATTAAGTCTTACCTAGAACATACGAAACTAGTTTTCACAGTAACTTCAATGACCAGTGTGAGTCTTTACAGTGACTGAGACAATGATGCAGATCAACAAAAGTCGTGATATTTGTGTTTCAGACATAGAATTCATTGCTTTACTCTGAAACACCATTCTATAAATGTGAAGCGTTCTTTGTCTACTGATATCTTGCTTGTTTGACCTGTTCCAATACCAAGCTTTCAATTGCTATAATCTAACAATAGAAGTCATGTGAGAAATGGAGTTGTAGAAGACCTGATAATTCTGATTTTATCTATTCCTACATGCACACTTTATAAATCTTAAAAATTTCGCTTCAGAAATGTGATAACTATAATCTCAACGTAAAGGCAATTTTAGCTAGAAGTTGATTTTTCTGAAGAAAATTATTTTTAGCTAAAGATTTTTCTTCCTTTTTTTTCGTTTGCAGAAACTAGGCTAGAGATATACTCTAGCTTATGACAGACATGAGTGTGATACAAAGACTAGAGATATACTCTAGCTTATGACAGACACAAGTGTGATACAAAGACTAGAGATATACTCTAGCTTATGACAGACATAAGTGTGATATAGAGACTAGAGATATACTCTAGTTTATGACAGACATGAGTGTGATATAAAGACTAGAGATATACTCTAGCTTATGACAGACATGAGTGTGATATATAGACTAGAGATATACTCTAGCTTATGACAGACACAAGTGTGATATAAAGACTAGAGATATACTCTAGCTTATGACAGACACAAGTGTGATATAAAGACTAGAGATATACTCTAGCTTATGACAGACATGAGTGTGATATAAAGACTAGAGATATACTCTAGCTTATGACAGACACAAGTGTGATATAAAGACTAGAGATATACTCTAGCTTATGACAGACACAAGTGTGATATAAAGACTAGAGATATACTCTAGCTTATGACAGACACAAGTGTGATATAAAGACTAGAGATTTACTCTAGCTTATGACAGACATGAGTGATATAAAGACTAGAGATATACTCTAGCTTATGACAGACACAAGTGTGATATAAAGACTAGAGATATACTCTAGCTTATGACAGACACAAGTGTGATATAAAGACTAGAGATATACTCTAGCTTATGACAGACACAAGTGTGATATAAAGACTAGAGATATACTCTAGCTTATGACAGACATGAGTGTGATATAGAGACTAGAGATATACTCTAGCTTATGACAGATTCAAGTGTGATATAAAGACTAGAGATATACTCTAGCTTATGACAGACACGAGTGTGATATAGAGACTAGAGATATACTCTAGCTTCTGACAGATTCAAGTGTGATAAAGACTAGAGATATACTCTAGCTTATGACAGACACAAGTGTAATATAAAGACTAGAGATATACTCTAGCTTATGACAGACATGAGTGTGATATAGAGACTAGAGATATACTCTAGCTTATGACAGACACAAGTGTGATACAAAGACTAGAGATATACTCTAGCTTATGACAGACACAAGTGTGATATAAAGACTAGAGATATACTCTAGCTTATGACAGACATGAGTGTGATATAAAGACTAGAGATATACTCTAGCTTATGACAGACATGAGTGTGATATAAAGACTAGAGATATACTCTAGCTTATGACAGACACAAGTGTGATATAAAGACTAGAGATATACTCTAGCTTATGACAGACACAAGTGTGATATATAGACTAGAGATATACTCTAGCTTAGGACAGACACAAGTGTGATATAAAGACTAGAGATATACTCTAGCTTATGACAGACACAAGTGTGATATAGAGACTAGATATACTCTAGCTTATGACAGACACAAGTGTGATACAAAGACTAGAGATATACTCTAGCTTATGACAGACATGAGTGTGATATAAAGACTAGAGATATACTCTAGCTTATGACAGACACAAGTGTGATATAAAGACTAGAGATATACTCTAGCTTATGACAGGCATGAGTGTGATATAAAGACTAGAGATATACTCTAGCTTATGACAGACACAAGTGTGATATAAAGACTAGAGATATACTCTAGCTTATGACAGACACAAGTGTGATATAAAGACTAGAGATATACTCTAGCTTATGACAGACATGAGTGTGATATAAAGACTAGAGATATACTCTAGCTTATGACAGACACAAGTGTGATATAAAGACTAGAGATATACTCTAGCTTATGACAGACACAAGTGTGATATATAGACTAGAGATATACTCTAGCTTAGGACAGACACAAGTGTGATATAAAGACTAGAGATATACTCTAGCTTATGACAGACACAAGTGTGATATAGAGACTAGATATACTCTAGCTTATGACAGACACAAGTGTGATACAAAGACTAGAGATATACTCTAGCTTATGACAGACATGAGTGTGATATAAAGACTAGAGATATACTCTAGCTTATGACAGACACAAGTGTGATATAGAGACTAGAGATATACTCTAGCTTATGACAGACAAGAGTGTGATACAAAGACTAGAGATATACTCTAGCTTATGACAGACACAAGTGTGATACAAAGACTAGAGATATACTCTAGCTTATGATAGACAAGAGTGTGATACAAAGACTAGAGATATACTCTAGCTTATGACAGACACAAGTGTGATATATAGACTAGAGATATACTCTAGCTTATGGCAGACACAAGTGTGATATAAAGACTAGAGATATACTCTAGCTTATGACTGACACGAGTGTGATACAAAGACTAGAGATATACTCTAGCTTATGGCAGACACAAGTGTGATATAAAGACTAGAGATATACTCTAGCTTATGACAGACACAAGTGTGATACAAAGACTAGAGATATACTCTAGCTTATGACAGACACGAGTGTGATATAAAGACTAGAGATATACTCTAGCTTATGACAGACATGAGTGTGATATAAAGACTAGAGATATACTCTAGCTTATGACAGACACAAGTGTGATATAAAGACTAGAGATATACTCTAGCTTATGACAGACAAGAGTGTGATATAAAGACTAGAGATATACTCTAGCTTATGCCAGACATGAGTTTGATATAAAGACTAGAGATATACTCTAGCTTATGACAGACACAAGTGTGATATAAAGACTAGAGATATACTCTAGCTTATGGCAGACATGAGTGTGATATAAAGACTAGAGATATACTCTAGCTTATGACAGACACAAGTGTGATATAAAGACTAGAGATATACTCCAGCTTATGGCAGACATGAGTGTGATATAAAGACTAAAGATATACTCTAGCTTATGACAGACACAAGTGTGATATAAAGACTAGAGATATACTCTAGCTTATGACAGACACAAGTGTGATATAAAGACTAGAGACATACTCCAGCTTATGACGGACACAAGTGTGATATAAAGACTAGAGATATACTCTAGCTTATGGCAGACATGAGTGTGATATAAAGACCAGAGATAACTCTAGCTTACAATAGGCACGAGTGGGATATAATGACAGAAAAAAAGAACAATGTACTCCAGCTTAAAGAATATATTCCAGCTTATTGCTATTACAGTATACAAAGCTAGTTTGAAGCTGTAATTCCTGTACAGGACAATATGACATTAGAGATAACTTTATTAAGTCAATATTAAGATATATTGAAGGTGTTAGTATACTAGTAGAGGAATTTAAATGCAATACAAATTATTGTCTTGTCCAGGTTAATCGTAGTCCACCGTTTAATATAGTACAAATAGATAATACAAAGTACATGACAATTAAATAAGGATTATATATATATGATGAGAGTACTAAATAATTGTTAGATATAGAAGTGAAGTGAAGAGTTACTGGATTGCCTGAATCGAGTATTGAGGACTGAATCTCAATAAAGTGTTGCTAAGTGGTAATCATTGTTACTAAACAGCTGCCCAAGGAGTTGTAGCCCATGGGCTTGTACGGAACTTGAGGGTAGGTAGATAAGTTTGCAAGTGAACCCAAAGGTGCATTGTCAATCAATTCTATTGCTTAAGCGGAAGGCATAATATAATAATAATCTGAAACATCACATTCTGGGATTAATATTTTGGTCCATAGCAATCATAACACATTGTATGTAGTACTAAAAGTGAGCGGGCCTAACTCCAGTCACTACGGGGCTATAAGGTGAAGGACCAGCCAACCCGACCATGTCCAGGCCAAGGAGGAGAGCACAACAGCCAAGGCACGATCAGTTGACGCCAGTATCCAGCTGATAACCGAAGCCCAAACTGACCCAAGGTTGAGTGAGGTTGAGTTAATTGGTGGCTAGCTTGGACTACGACTCTCTAGTTACCAGCAAGATAGGAGCTGCTACGAAGGAGCAACTCGGTGATGAATTCTGTTACTGACAAAGTCTCCAGTTACAAATATTACTTTTAAAACAGTCAAGAATGATAGATATTGTCTGTTTATATAGAAAGTGAGATGTGCTAGCTAATAGATAGATAATGATGAAATGTATGCATTATTGTAACTATGAATGAAACATTAAAAGGTTACTATGGAAATGTTTGTTGTTTCTGGGTGCAGGACTTGCTGTCTCCAGTTTTAGAGGTAAGGGGGAGGGGCTGCCTGCAGCAGAGGTTCCGACACAGCCGTTGTTCAGGGAGCTCCCTGAACAAAAAGTACAAAATAACATTCCAATTATAATAAATTAATTTATAAGATGTGACAGCTACTAATATATGCATTATTGCCTGTGCTTTGGGGAAGTTCAATCTATAGTGGTTTAGGAATATTTTAATGTCAATCTCTGTAAAAAAAAACCAAAAAAACTAAAGAACATTAAAAAGTCTCAGCAAGTCGTAATATTTCACTACTGAAGCTGGTCAATAGCTATATCATCAATAGCACCATCACTGTGGAGCCTCTATGACACTGGTCAAAATTGGCAAAGGTTGCCTGAAGAATCGAGTAAGATCTGCTTGTCTGAAGAATCGAGTAAGGTCTGCTTGTCTGAAGAATCGAGTAAGATCTGCTTGTCTGAAGAATCGAGTAAGATCTGCTTGCCTGAAGAATCGAGTAAGGTCTGCTTGTCTGAAGAATCGAGTGAGGTCTGCTTGTCTGAAGAATCGAGTGAGGTCTGCTTGTCTGAAGAATCGAGTAAGATCTGCTTGCCTGAAGAATCGAGTAAGGTCTGCTTGTCTGAAGAATCGAGTAAGGTCTGCTTGTCTGAAGAATCGAGTGAGGTCTGCTTGTCTGAAGAATCGAGTAAGGTCTGCTTGCCTGAAGAATCGAGTAAAATCTGCTTGTCTGAAGAATTGAGTAAGATCTGCTTACCTGATGAATCGAGAAAGGTCTGCTTGTCTGAAGAATTGAGTAAGATCTGCTTACCTGATGAATCGAGAAAGGTCTGCTTGTCTGAAGAATCGAGTAAGGTCTGCTTGTCTGAAGAATCTAGTGAGGTCTGCTTGTCTGAAGAATCGAGTAAGGTCTGCTTGCCTGAAGAATCGAGTAAAATCTGCTTGTCTGAAGAATTGAGTAAGATCTGCTTACTTGATGAATCGAGAAAGGTCTGCTTGTCTGAAGAATTGAGTAAGATCTGCTTACCTGATGAATCGAGAAAGGTCTGCTTGTCTGAAGAATCGAGTAAGGTCTGCTTGTCTGAAGAATCGAGTAAGGTCTGCTTGCCTGAAGAATCGAGTAAAATCTGCTTTTGTCTGAAGAATTGAGTAAGATCTGCTTACCTGATGAATCGAGTAAGGTCTGCTTGTCTGAAGAATCGAGTAAGGTCTGCTTACCTGATGAATCGAGTAAGGTCTGCTAGTCTGAAGAATTGAGTAAGGTCTGCTTGTCTGAAGAATCGAGTAAGGTCTGCTAGTCTGAAGAATTGAGTGAGGTCTGCTTGTCTGAAGAATCGAGTAAGGTCTGCTAGTCTGAAGAATTGAGTGAGGTCTGCTTGTCTGAAGAATCGAGTAAGGTCTGCTTGTCTGAAGAATCGAGTAAGGTCTGCTTGTCTGAAGAATTGAGTAAGATCTGCTTACCTGATGAATCGAGTAAGGTCTGCTTGTCTGAAGAATCGAGTAAGGTCTGCTTACCTGATGAATCGAGTAAGGTCTGCTAGTCTGAAGAATTGAGTAAGGTCTGCTTGTCTGAAGAATCGAGTAAGGTCTGCTAGTCTGAAGAATTGAGTGAGGTCTGCTTGTCTGAAGAATCGAGTAAGGTCTGCTAGTCTGAAGAATTGAGTGAGGTCTGCTTGTCTGAAGAATCGAGTAAGGTCTGCTTGTCTGAAGAATCGAGTAAGGTCTGCTTGTCTGAAGAATTGAGTAAGATCTGCTTACCTGATGAATCGAGTAAGGTCTGCTTGTCTGAAGAATCGAGTAAGGTCTGCTTACCTGATGAATCGAGTAAGGTCTGCTAGTCTGAAGAATTGAGTAAGGTCTGCTTGTCTGAAGAATCGAGTAAGGTCTGCTTGTCTGAAGAATTGAGTAAGGTCTGCTTGTCTGAAGAATCGAGTAAGGTCTGCTAGTCTGAAGAATTGAGTGAGGTCTGCTTGTCTGAAGAATCGAGTAAGGTCTGCTTGTCTGAAGAATCGAGTAAGATCTGCTTGTCTGAAGAATCGAGTAAGATCTGCTTGTCTGAAGAATCGAGTAAGATCTGCTTGTCTGAAGAATCGAGTAAGATCTGCTTGTCTGAAGAATCGAGTAAGGTCTGCTTGTCTGATGAATCGAGTAAGGTCTGCTTGTCTGAAGAATCGAGTAAGATCTGCTTGTCTGAAGAATCGAGTAAGGTCTGCTTGTCTGAAGAATCAAGTAAGATCTGCTTGTCTGAAGAATCGAGTAAGGTCTGCTTGTCTGAAGAATCGATTAAGGTCTGCTTGCCTATGAATCGAGTAAGGTCTGCTTCTCTGAAGAATCGAGTAAGGTCTGCTTGTCTGAAGAATTGAGTAAGATCTGCTTGTCTGAAGAATCAAGTAAGATCTGCTTATCGAGTAAGATCTGCTTGTCTGAAGAATCGAGTAAGGTCTGCTTGTCTGAAGAATCGAGTAAGGTCTGCTTGTCTGAAGAATCGAGTAAGATCTGCTTGTCTGAAGAATTGAGTAAGATCTGCTTGTCTGAAGAATCGAGTAAGGTCTGCTTGTCTGAAGAATCGAGTAAGATCTGCTTGTCTGAAGAATCGAGTAAGATCTGCTTGTCTGAAGAATCGAGTAAGATCTGCTTGCCTATGAATCGAGTAAGGTCTGCTTGACTGTCAGGTACTGGCAGTAGTGATAATGGCTAACCATTGGACAGTATCTTATGATGTATTATTTTAAACAAGACTTTATTTCATTCTAACTACTGAATTCACTTACCTTTCCTTGTGTTGGAATTGTTATTCATTTAGTGTCAGGTTCTCCAGACATAAGTGTTCTGCTGACATTAGCCACTAGCTACTCTCTTATCAACTGGCGTTGCTGGTGAGTCAGAAGTCTGATGCAATATACTTGTTTGGCAGTATTTATGAAGGTGTGGCTACTGACTGGTCAAAATGATCTTTGCATGTAAGCACTGGTAAAGGTCTCTGAAAGTGGTAGCTTGACTCCTCTGACTGTAATGAAGATTTACAGCAGGGACAAGTAAGGCCATTACTGTGCTGTACATTGCATACACAGACACTTTATGAGAGGCAATATCTCCACAGTTAGCTCAATGTGCATGTCTAGAATTCCAGCACAAACTATGCACAATGGTGATTGTGAAGAAGCATTCAGAGGAGGAACATGGTCAGAAGATAATGAAGGAGGTGCGACTTCTTTCATTTGAGCTACACAAGATGCAGGTGTGATTCCACAAGGTCTGCCAAATGTAGAAGGCACTTTCTTGTTCTGTCCACCTCTGAGTTACTAAATATGTGAATTGATCACATATCTATTTCACCTCTCGTAATTATAATATTTTATTATATTTTATTTTTACCTCACATTCTCCTTTATGTCTACACCATTGAATTGAAAATGGTTGTTGGTGGCTTTTGCACAATAAGGAACTCTCTTTTTGTAAGCTTGGATTGTTCTTCTAATTACTCCCTGAAAGCAAAGCAATATTCTGGAGGCCATGAATTCCATATCATCTTCACTGACGTCAGCTTTGAATGTCTCTTGGAGACGTCTACTGTTCCAGATGCAAGAGGAGGATCTCTTGGCAGTCTTCCATCTCTTCCCACACACCCTACAACACTTCTTAAGCTGTTCTTTATGTATTTCCTTAATTTTCCTATCAGTATGTATGACTTCACCTAAAATTTGTTTTCAAGTGACTAATCTATAACTCTGAGATAGTGTCCTTGCAGAGCCTTACCACCAGCAACTCCTCCATGAATCCTAGCTACTCCACAGATAACCGCAGCCTAATGCTAAACATGAATTCCCATTCCCAGAGTAATACTTTCAGCTACATACCTCAACGCAATTATTTACACCCGTCTCTATCGTTCACGTACTAAGAGTTGCGACATCGGACGCCCGGGAAGTATCCTCGACTTACAAAAGCCAAAGCCCAGCAGAGGAAGCAGAGGTGGAGGTCCAACCCTCTTTGTGCAATAAACGGACACATATGCACATGCGCAGTACTGACTCATCTGCCCCCGCGCCCCTCCCCCTCGTAATGGCCGCTTTTGGTGGAACGTAGTTCGTTGACTTGCTTGACTTGTTTGAGTTGATGTTCTTGACGTGAAGGAGCAGAATAGTGACCGATTTAAGGAGTGACTGTGAGTTAATACGGTAATATCAGTCTATTGTTTTAATCAAATGAAAATTTCCTTTTACAGTATTTCAATCAGAAAATGCCTTCCTGCCGGTCAGAAACGATTTGTGGCAAAGGTCGCTGAAATACACTGACCACAGCAAATTTTCAGGCAAAAGTTGGGGGATCTCTGGTAAGAGGGTGTTTGTGGAGTAAATAAGGACTGGGGAGGTTAGAGATTAGAAAAGTGGCTGTGTTCTATAACAGGAAGTGATTGTGTCAGTGATGAGGGAGCAGAGTAGTCTGGCAGAGCTGGTATTTTACCTAGGAAGCAGAGGGCGTGGCTGTTAGTACTATTATTGTGTCAGTGATCTAGGAAGCAGAGGGCGTGGCTGTTAGTACTATTGTACCACATACTCCATTGTATTGAATGTTGTTGCGTACTTTACCACCCTTTACCATATACTCCATTGTATTTAATGTTGTAGTACAGTAGAACCTCAGAGTTACATACCCCTTGGGAAACCAGTTGTACGTAACTCTGAAAAGTACGTAACTCAGAATATAACATGATTTAACTTGTACTAAAACATTTAAATGACTAAAATATTATGCATACAGTATTTTGGCCATTTAATGGTGTACCCTGGAGATTCTTTTCTGAGTAAACCAGATCCCAGATAAATGGTCCCTGGTGTTTTGTTTTATCTGAGTAAACCAGAATACACTGCACTATAAAATCTTTATCAATATCTCTCCTGACAGGAATCTCTTTTTCAGGCTAAGTGTCACCTGATTCTGCTGAAAACCTTTCTATATTCTTCTTGTCTCTCTATAACTCTGAAATTGTGGACTTTCCTAAGTCAAACTCCTGAGCTCTTCCAGCTAAAATATTCCTTGATCTATTATTCTTCCTAATATTAAGCTTCTTCTGATAGTAATTATTTAGCCATTTTACTGCAAATTCCACCAAAAAAAATCATCGGACGACCCAGTACCCATTACGATGTTACTTCGCAATTCGGTTAACCGGTTAATTTGGTTGTCTGATGTTCTGATCTCTGAGGTTCTACTGTACTTCAATTCAATTGTGTTCTAGGATAGTGTCACATGTGATACAGGATTGTGTTCTAGGATAGTGTCAGATGTGATACAGGATTGTGTTCTAGGATAATGTCAGATGTGATACAGGATTGTGTTCTAGGATAGTGTCAGATGTGATACAGGATTGTTTTGTCAGATGTGATGCAGGATTGTGTTCTAGGATAGTGTCAGATGTGATACAGGATTGTGTTCTAGGATAGTGTCAGATGTGATACAGGATTGTGTTCTAGGATAGTGTCAGATGTGATACAGTATTGTGTTCTAGGATAGAGTCAGATGTGATACAGAATTGTGTTCTAGGATAGTGTCAGATGTGATACAGGATTGTGTTCTAGGATAGTGTCAGATGTGATACAGGATTGTGTTCTAGGATAGAGTCAGATGTGATACGGGATTGTGTTCTAGGATAGTGTCGGATGTGATACAGGATTGTGTTCTAGGATAGTGTCAGATGTGATACAGGATTGTGTTCTAGGATAGTGTCAGATGTGATACAGGATTGTGTTCTAGGATAGTGTCAGATGTGATACAGGATTGTGTTCTAGGATAGTGTCAAATGTGATATAGGATTGTGTTCTAGGATAGTGTCAAATGTGATACAGGATTGTGTTCTAGGATAGTGTCAGATGTGATACAGGATTGTGTTCTAGGATAGTGTCAGATGTGATACAGGATTGTGTTCTAGGATAGTGTCAGATGTGTACAGGATTGTGTTCTAGGATAGTGTCAGATGTGATACAGGATTGTGTTCTAGGATAGTGTCAGATGTGATTCAGGATTGTGTTCTAGGATAGTGTCAGATGTGATACAGGATTGTGTTCTAGGATAGTGTCAGATGTGATACAGGATTGTGTTCTAGGATAGTGTCAGATGTGATACAGGATTGTGTTCTAGGATAGTGTCAGATGTGATACAGGATTGTGTTCTAGGATAGTGTCAGATGTGATACAGGATTGTGTTCTAGGATAGGATGTGATACAGGTGTTCTAGGATAGTGTCAGATGTGATACAGGATTGTGTTCTAGGATAGTGTCAGATGTGATACAGGATTGTGTTCTAGGATAGTGTCAGATGTGATACAGGATTGTGTTCTAGGATAGTGTCAGATGTGATACAGGATTGTGTTCTAGGATAGTGTCAGATGTGATACAGGATTGTGTTCTAGGATAGTGTCAGATGTGATACAGGATTGTGTTCTAGGATAGTGTCAGATGTGATACAGGATTGTGTTCTAGGATAGTGTCAGATGTGATACAGGATTGTGTTCTAGGATAGTGTCAGATGTGATACAGGATTGTGTTCTAGGATAGTGTCAGATGTGATACAGGATTGTGTTCTAGGATAGTGTCAGATGTGATACAGGATTGTGTTCTAGGATAGTGTCAGATGTGATACAGGATTGTGTTCTAGGATAGTGTCAGATGTGATACAGGATTGTTTTCTAGGATAGTGTCAGATGTGATGCAGGATTGTGTTCTAGGATAGTGTCAGATGTGATACAGGATTGTGTTCTAGGATAGTGTCACATGTGATACAGGATTGTGTTCTAGGATAGTGTCAGATGTGATACAGGATTGTTTTCTAGGATAGTGTCAGATGTGATGCAGGATTGTGTTCTAGGATAGTGTCAGATGTGATACAGGATTGTGTTCTAGGATAGTGTCACATGTGATTCAGGATTGTGTTCTAGGATAGTGTCAGATGTGATACAGGATTGTGTTCTAGGATAGTGTCAGATGTGATACAGGATTGTGTTCTAGGATAGTGTCACTGTGATACAGGATGTGTTCTAGCATAGAGTCAGATGTGATACGGGATTGTGTTCTAGGATAGTGTCGGATGTGATACAGGATTGTGTTCTAGGATAGTGTCAGATGTGATACAGGATTGTGTTCTAGGATAATGTCAGATGTGATACAGGATTGTGTTCTAGGATAGTGTCAGATGTGATACAGGATTGTTTTCTAGGATAGTGTCAGATGTGATGCAGGATTGTGTTCTAGGATAGTGTCAGATGTGAGCAGGATGTGTTTAGGATAGAGTCAGATGTGATACATGATTGTTTTCTAGGATAGTGTCAGATGTGATAAGGATGTGTTCTAGGATAGAGTGATGTGATACAGGATTGTGTTCTAGGATAGTGTCAGATGTGATACAGGATTGTGTTCTAGGATAGGTCAGATGTGATACAGGATTGTGTTCTAGGATAGTGTCACGTGTGATATAGGATTGTGTTCTAGGATAGTGTCACATGTGATACAGGATTGTGTTCTAGGATAGTGTCAGATGTGATACAGGATTGTGTTCTAGGATAGTGTATGGATACAGGATGTGTTCTAGGATAGTGTCAGATGTGATACAGGATTGTGTTCTAGGATAGTGTCAGATGTGATACAGGATTGTGTTCTAGGATAGTGTTAGATGTGATACAGGATTGTGTTCTAGGATAGAGTCAGATGTGATACGGGATTGTGTTCTAGGATAGTGTCAGATGTGATACAGGATTGTTTTCTAGGATAGTGTCAGATGTGATGCAGGATTGTGTTCTAGGATAGTGTCAGATGTGATACAGGATTGTGTTCTAGGATAGTGTCAGATGTGATACAGGATTGTGTTCTAGGATAGAGTGATAGAGTCAGATGTGATACAGGATTGTGTTCTAGGATAGTGTTGGATGATATACAGGATTGTGTTCTAGGATAGTGTCAGATGTGATACAGGATTGTGTTCTAGGATAGTGTCAGATGTGATACAGGATTGTGTTCTAGGATAGTGTCAGATGTGATGCAGGATTGTGTTCTAGGATAGTGTCAGATGTGATGCAGGATTGTGTTCTAGGATAGTGTCAGATGTGATACAGGATTGTGTTCTAGGATAGTGTCAGATGTGATGCAGGATTGTGTTCTAGGATAGAGTCAGATGTGATACAGGATTGTGTTCTAGGATAGTGTCAGATGTGATACAGGATCTAGGATCGTGTCTACAGGATCTAGGTGTCAGATGTGATACAGGATTGTGTTCTAGGATAGTGTCAGATGTGATACAGGATTGTGTTCTAGGATAGAGTCAGATGTGATACAGGATTGTGTTCTAGGATAGTGTCAGATGTGATACAGGATTGTGTTCTAGGATAGTGATCAGATGTGATGCAGGATTGTGTTCTAGGATAGTGTCAGATGTGATACAGGATTGTGTTCTAGGATAGTGTCAGATGTGATACAGGATTGTGTTCTAGGATAGCAGGGTTTTTTTTAAGGGGGGGCAGGGGGGGCATTCGCCCCCCCTAGAGGATTTTGTGCCCCCCCTTGAGCATTTGAAATGAAATTTCATTATTCTAAATAGACCTGTGTGACTATGTACTGCATTTTTTTAAATTATTATATCCATTAGTCTAATTATTAGGCAACAAACAATTTTATTTAAGCAAAATATAAGTGTATTTATACAGCAATACGTTTATACAGCAATACATTTATACAGCAATACGTCTAGTCTTTCTGTTCCAAATATCGATTACACTTTCTACAATGTCATCTGGAAGTTCTTCAGGCATTTCTATTGCTATTCTCATCAGGTGAGCTAGATTTTGTTCTCCAAGACGACTCCTTAGCCTTGTTTTGATCATCTTCATTTGGGAGAAGCTTCGTTCCACAGATGCTGTCCCAACAGGAATCGAAAGGCACACCTTGGCAAGGTCACTGAGATGGGGAAACATCTGTACAAGCATGCTGTTGGTAGCTAATTCCATCAGCAATTTCGTATTGTCTTCCTTAGGCCGAGTAGTGATGTATCTCCTGAATGTCACCCACTCTGTGCGAATGTCAGAGGAAACTAAAGCTGGCACGGTAAATTCCTCTCCCTCTACTGACTTGGCTGCAAGTTCCTTGCCGTAGTGGTCCTCAAGAACACCAAGGAATTCATCCCCATATGACGACAGATCAGGAGAGTCTTTTTGTGGTAGCTTTGAAGAGTCAAAGATACTAAATGATGCTACAATATCTTGGGAAGAAAATCTCCTCGAAATATTTTCTTTCAAGTCAGTGACGAAGGGTTTAGCCACTTTATCTTGAAAGGAAGTGATAGATTCAGAGTCAATTATTGCGATAGCTTGAAGCTCATCTTGGGCATCTAGTAGCTCCAGCACCCAATTTGCAGCAGGTAACAAAGATTCATGAAGAGTTTGCAGAGTAGAATCAACCAAACCAGAAATAGCGGTCAAGTCGAGCTTTTCTGCTTGAAGACATCTGCTTAGTTTAGCAACTTGGGGCAGCACGAAGTCAAGGAGGTAGATTGCCATCACAGTAGACTTCTTTGATAGAGCTTTGTTGAGCCCCAGTGCTTCTGGCTCATGTGTTTGCTCATAGAAGGTCTCAAGAGCAATCACAATGGAAGCATAGCTCTTTTTCACTGCCTTGACACATTGTTCATGAGCTAACCAACGGGTGTCGGACGGTTTGGTGACCTTCAGTTCAGGTAGGTCAAGCACACGCTGTACACTCTTCAGGTGTTCTGCTCTTTTGGGAGAGTAGTGAAAAAATTTCCATAGAGTGAGCAATGTCTTGTAAACATGCTCAATTCCAGGAGTGTGGTTTGCAGCTTGAACACAAGCAAGTTGGAGTAAGTGGCAATGGCAGTGAACATAGAGAGCTCGAGGAGAATTCTTCTTGAGTCTCGCCTGGACTCCAGTTCTGACTCCAGAAAACGTTGCTGCTCCATCAAACCCCATTCCGACAAGCTTAGTAGGCTGAATACCCTTCTGCTTGAACCAGTCAGTCAAAGTGGTATAGATAGATGCAGCATCAGTTTTTTTCAATGGAATGGTGTCAAAAAAATGTTCAACGGGTTCTCCATTTTCCTCCCAACGAAAACAAAGAGAAAGCTCTTCGATTGTTGATATATCTGTGGATTCGTCAGCCATCACACTATAGAAAGGAGCCTTGCGAAGGCGTTTGAGCTGAGATTCTTCTACCCACAATCCCAGTGCCTCCAGAAAATCGGAAACAGAATCTGTAGAGGTGTAGGTAGCATTTCTTGCAGATTTTTCAGTAAATTGTTTTAAATCATCACAAGACACAATCAAATTAACCAGAGCAGCAAAATTGGTGGTGTGAGGAATGTGATTTTGTGCAAGGAAGTGAGTACATCGCAAAAGTGCCTTAATTCCCTTCCTGTTTCTGATCCTCTGCTCTTCTGTGACACTCCGCAGTTGCTCTAAAATGGATACTTCCTTCTTAGTAGCCAGCAATTCAGCTTCGGAACGGCGAATGTGAGTATCACTCTTTGCATGGGCACGCATCTTCTCAACCGCTTTTTTCCAATTTTTAAATGGCTTTGTAATCCATGCTCCACCTGTCTTTTGAGAAGGATGATGATCGTACTTTCGACAAGTTTTGCAGAATGCTCCGCGGTAATTTTCATCATATTCTAACCAAAGAAACTGCTTTTCCCACTTTTTGTTGTACTTCCGCTGGCCTGATTTTGTTCTATACTTCGACTTAGCTCTATAGTTAGCCGTGCTGGAAAGACTTCTTTTAGTTGGAGGTGGCTCTAGGCTTTGGCTATCAGAAGACAATGGCTCCTCATCTTCACTGCTACTACTAGTAGATGCTGGTGTAGAAGACTGCTTTGAAGTGCTTGCACTAAAGTAATGCCGAATATCCATCTTCTCAAGACTTCTTGAACTAACTAACTAAGCTACTCAAGCACAGACTTATATAGGCTGACAGGGTTGTGCCAGCATTTGCAAGCACAACTGTTGTGGTTGTGCTTGCAAGTGCTGGCCTGGCAACTGTCTCCAGTTTGTGTACAGCTATTGCAGGTGCAAACAATCATAAAAAGGTGTCAATATGACATGTCAATTACATTACTTTTCACCCTTTTTTTGCAAGGTCACTGCTATTCAAGCTGGATCATGCAGGCACACACACACTTAAGCAGGCACACACACACTTAAGCAGGCACACACACACTTAAGCAGGCACACACACACTTAAGCAGGCACACACACACTTAAGCAGGCACACACACACTTAAGCAGGCACACACACACTTAAGCAGGCACACACACATTAATAATTAATACAGGCACACACACAATTAATGCATGCACTCTGACACATGCATGCCCCCCCTTGCTAACAAAAATCTCTATTTTGCCCCCCCTTAGCAATTTTTCTAAAAAAATCCCTGGATAGTGTCGTATGTGATACAGGATTGTGTTCTAGGATAGTGTCAGATGTGATACAGGATTGTGTTCTAGGATAGTGTCAGATGTGATACAGGATTGTGTTCTAGGATTGTGTCAGATGTGATACAGGATTGCGTAAAAAAAAAAGCAACACATTCTGTTGAAGCTAAGCTTCCTTTCCAAAGGACACTTCATTGAAAATGCTGTATTGTACCAGAGTTATAGTTGGTAAATTATTAGATTGTATTCTCTTAGTGACTTGACTATTGGACGAAGGATTTTCAATTAGGAACAAATCTGTTCTGCCAGGCATATAGCTATGACAAACGGCTCGGTAACCATAGCAACTTATCATTGCCACTAATAGAATAGAAAATGAACTCCGCTAAGTTTGCAAGACCTAACTACAGACATCTCTCCTATTCTTTCTCTGTTTCTCTTTGCTGTTTTTATTTTTATTTTTTTCGTGGATTTTCATGTGTTTCTTCCAGAATTCTTGCGCCCACACTAATGTTAATGTTTTGAAGTGACCACCCGAGGTTGACACACCTTTTTGAGCTTTGCCATATACATATGTATACACCATAGTTTCTATTGAGACTCGTTAGTGAGGGTCTCGCTTCACTTGCCCAATCACGTGGGGTTGTTACGTCCCCCATGTTATACAAATGTTCACTACAAGAACCTTGTTACAGTAGGAGACAAAATAAAGTTCCGAATTCCAGTTCCGTAGTACGGCCGTAAAATAACTGTAGTTTTTATCGTTGCATTCCGTACCGTTTTGAATAAACTGCTTCATCTTCAGTGGCTTCTTCATCTTCGACTTCATTGTCCATTGCTGCTTCTCTTTCCAAAAGCAAGTAAGATCTGAACTTCGGCCATCTCTCTCCAGCAAGTATAGTAAATATAGCATTGTGTGTTACAACCACTACTTAGCTAAAGAATATCACAAAGAAAACTTTTAAATAACGTGTATTGTTTTGTTTGTTTTTTTCCCCTTCCAAGGAGTTGCAGAGAGTTGTTACTATGGCACTGAAATCCCTTTACTCTGTATGCTAAATTTAAAAACTGGACCTTATTTTCAGTAGCTTCAGTGTTAGAAGTCAAAATCATTCATATAAAAATAGTATAGTCTTTAGGCTCGCTCGCCATTTGTGCTCAAGCACATCACTAATTAGTATGTATGTTTGTATGTGAGGTAGTTAGTATGTATGTTTGTATGTGAGGTAGTTAGTATGTGTGTTTGTATGTGAGGTTGTTAGTATGTGTATATTTTCTCTTATTTGATGTTTGACTGTATTGTATAGAAATATCAACAATGTCCTCATCTGAACCTAGTCCAAGAGACCGCTTCTTCTCTGCTAGTAGACATTCTTCTGTATATCTATGGGGTGGACGCATGGACTCAGGTGAGCCAGTGGATGACTTGGACTACTTGCATGAATTCAACTCTGCCACAGCAACATGGACCAGACACCAGTTACAAGGTCGTCATCCTCCTGGACTTTATATGGGAGGATGTGCTAGAATAGATGACTGTCTGTACTTCTATGGGGGTGTGGGTGAGAGAGGACAGGGTACTGGATCATTGTATCAACTAAACCTAACTAATTGGACATGGCAAGAGATGTCTCCTCCAGGAGCTAGTGGTAGTCCTGGTGTGAAGTCTGGCTGTGGTATGATAGACTATAAAAGCTCACTACTAGAATATGGAGGATTAGGTGAACATAATAGACTAACTAATGATCTTCACATGTTTGACCTAGCAACTGGTGAGTACAAATTGTCATGAAATATGTTATTAGTGATATATGTTAATATTTAATTTATATTAGTCAAGGTTGTATTTATGGGATGGGGAAGGGAACCATTCCACTTCCCCTCCAAGAAGTTCAGTGTGGTGAAATAATAGCTCTAAAGTTACACACAAAGTCTGTAAATTTGTCCTTCATGTGATACTAGCACATTATACTCCATATAGTGGAGGCACTTGATGATCCTTACCATACCATATGTAATTGTGTAGTAGTAATTCATAATTTTAGTGTATGTTTTGGTTTTGTTTGTTTGTATTGTTATATATGTGTATTTGTTATTGCCAGTGTGTTTATGTTTACATTTTTTTATTACTCTATTCTAATTTACTATTTGTATTTTTATTATTTTAATTAAACAATTTCAGTTTACTATGTTACTAATGACTGTATGTATTGTTAGGGACTTGGTCTTCTCCTTCAGTCACTGGATATGTACCTGATGGTACTGCATACTTTGCCTTCACTAAAGTGAGTCCTCATCAAGTCATAAGATGTGGAAATTGGAGCAGCGGTATACATATGTTGGACTTGTCCACAATGGTAAGTGTATGAAATATCAGACACAACATATGATAGTATTATTTATATTGTTTCTATTTAGCACTGGACTAGACTACATTCAGGTGTACCTCACTTGGGTCCCAATCCTACTGCTACATGTATAGAGTATAATAGCAGCCACGCCCAACTTCTGATGATTGGAGAAAATAGAGTGTATTTATTTGATGTGTCCACAAGAGTGTTGAAGGAGATATCAGATACTGACTTGGTATGTAGTAGTTGTTATATTGTGTTAGTATTTATTAGATATGAGATACTGACTTGGTATGTAGTAGTTGTTATATTGTGTTAGTATTTATTAGATATGAGATACTGACTTGGTATGTAGTAGTTGTTATATTGTGTTAGTATTTATTAGATATGAGATATTGACTTGGTATGTAGTAGTTGTTATATTGTGTTAGTATATATTAAATATGAGATACAGACTTGGTATGTAGTAGTTGTTATATTGTGTTAGTATTTATTAGACATGAGATACTGACTTGGTATGTAGTAGTTGTTATATTGTGTTAGTATTTATTAGACATGAGATACTGACTTGGTATGTAGTAGTTGTTATATTGTGTTAGTATTTATTAGATATGAGATACTGACTTGGTATGTAAGTTGTTATATTGTGTTAGTATTTATTAGATATGAGATACTGACTTGGTATGTAGTAGTTGTTATATTGTGTTAGTATTTATTAGATATGAGATACTGACATGGTATGTAGTAGTTGTTATATTATGTTAGTATTTATTAGATATGAGATACTGACTTGGTATGTAGTAGTTGTTATATTATGTTAGTATTTATTAGACATGAGATACTGACATGGTATGTAGTAGTTGTTATATTGTGTTAGTATTTATTAGATATGAGATACTGACATGGTATGTAGTAGTTGTTATATTGTGTTAGTATTTATTAGATATGAGATACTGACTTGGTATGTAGTAGTTGTTATAATATTGTGTTAGTATTTATTTTAATTAATTAATTAATTTAATACATTTATTTATTTTAGTTACTTGAAGGAAATATTACAGACTTGGTGTGTATCTTTAGAACTATTATTTCACCACACTGAACTTTTGGAGGGGAAGTTGGTCTGAAAATGGAGGGACCAACAGTGGTGGGGCTTAGTCACTCCTTCTTTATAGTGGGAGGAGTAGGGGGTGGAGCTATGCTACTGTTACTGTCCTTATTGTATTTCATAAATATTCTGCCAGTAGTTATAATGAACGTATTTTATGTGTCATAGTTGCCAGGTTATGAGTATATGAAGCGAGGAGGTCATAGTGCAACTATGTTGTCGTCTACTCCTACTTCAGTGGAAATACTCGTGTTTGGACGGAGTTAGATAAAGAACAACACTATCAGCCACTACTCTACTCATACTCAGTGAGTTGTTGTGATTGGATGGAGTCTTTGCTGTGGATGGTGTCTTTGCTGTGGATGGTGTCTTTGCTGTGGATGGTGTCTTTGTTGTGGATGGTGTCTTTGCTGTGGATGGTGTCTTTGGTGTCCTTTGTTGTAGATGGTTCTTTGTTGTGGATGGGGTGTCTTTGCTTCGGATGGTGTCTTTGTCTGTGGAGGTGTCTTTGTTGTGGATGATGTCTTGCTGTGGATAGTGTCTTTGTTGTGGATGGTGTCTTTGTTGTGGATGGTGTCTTTGTTGTGGATGGTGTCTTTGTTGTGGATAGTGTCTTTGTTGTGGATGGTGTCTTTTTTGTGGATGGTGTCTTTGTTGTGGATGGTGTCTTTGTTGTGGATGGTGTCTTTGTTGTGGATGGTGTCTTTGTTGTGGATGGTGTCTTTGTTGTGGATGGTGTCTTTGTTGTGGATGGTGTCTTTGCTGTGGATGGTGTCTCTGCTGTGGATGGAGTCTTTGTTGTGGATGGAGTCTTTACTATGGATGGTGTCTTTGTTGTGGATGTTGTCTTTGTTGTGGATGTTGTCTTTGTTGTGGATGGAGTCTTTACTGTGGATGGTGTCTTTGCTGTGGATGGTGTCTTTGTTGTGGATGGTGTCTTTGTTGTGGATGGTGTCTTTGTTGTGGATGGTGTCTTTGTTGTGGATGGTGTCTTTGTTTTTTTTTGTTTTTGTGTGGATTGTGTCTTGTGTTGTTGATGGTGTCTTTGCTGTGGATGGTGTCTTTGCTGTGGATAGTGTCTTTGCTGTGGATAGTGTCTTTGCTGTGGATGGTGTCTTTGCTGTGGATGGTGTCTTTGCTGTGGATAGTGTCTTTGCTGTGGATAGTGTCTTTGTTGTGGATGGTGTCTTTGCTGAGGATGGTGTTTTTGTTGTGGATGTTGTCTTTGCTGTGGATAGTGTTTTTGTTGTGGATGTTGTCTTTGTTGTGGATGGAGTCTTTGCTGTGGATGGTGTCTTTGTTGTGGATGGTGTCTTTGTTGTGGATGGTGTCTTTGTTGTGGATGGTGTCTTTGTTGTGGATGGTGTCTTTGTTGTGGATGGTGTCTTTGTTGTGGATAGTGTCTTTGCTGTGGATGGTGTCTCTGCTGTGGATGGTGTCTTTGCTGTGGATGGTGTATTTGCTGTGGATAGTGTCTTGTGGATGTTGTCTTTGCTGTGGATAGTGTCTTTGTTGTGGATGTTGTCTTTGCTGTGGATGGTGTCTTTGCTGTGGATGGTGTCTTTGTTGTGGATGGAGTCTTTGTTGTGGATGGTGTCTTTGCTGTGGATGGTGTCTTTGCTGTGGATAGTGTCTTTGTTGTAGATGGTGTCTTTGCTGAGGATGGTGTTTTTGTTGTGGATGTTGTCTTTGCTGTGGATAGTGTCTTTGTTGTGGATGGAGTCTTTGTTGTGGACGGTGTCTTTGCTGCGGATGGTGTCTTTGTTGTGGATGGAGTCTTTGTTGTGGATGGTGTCTTTGTTGTGGATGGTGTCTTTGTTGTGGATGGTGTCTTTGTTGTGGATGGTGTCTTTGTTGTGGATGGAGTCTTTGCTGTGTATGGTGTCTTTGCTGTGGATGGTGTCTTTGTTGTGGATGGAGTCTTTGCTGTGGATGGTGTCTTTGTTGTGGATGTTGTCTTTGTTGTGGATGGAGTCTTTGCTGTGGATGGTGTCTTTGTTGTGGATGGTGTCTTTGTTGTGGATGGAGTCTTTGCTGTGGATGGTGTCTTTGTTTGTTGTGGATGTTGTCTTTGTTGTGGATGGTGTCTTTGCTGTGGATGGTGTCTTTGTTGTGGATGGTGTCTTTGTTGTGGATGGTGTCTTTGTTGTGGATGTTGTCTTTGTTGTGGATGGTGTCTTTGCTGTGGATGGTGTCTTTGTTGTGGATGGTGTCTTTGTTGTGGATGGTGTCTTTGTTGTGGATGGTGTCTTTGTTGTGGATGGTGTCTTTGCTGTGGATGGTGTCTCTGCTGTGGATGGTGTCTTTGCTGTGGATGGTGTCTTTGCTGTGGATAGTATCTTTGTTGTGGATGGTGTCTTTGTTGTGGATGGTGTCTTTGCTGTGGATGGTGTCTTTGCTGTGGATAGTGTCTTTGTTGTGGATGGTGTCTTTGCTGAGGATGGTGTTTTTGTTGTGGATGTTGTCTTTGCTGTGGATAGTGTCTTTGTTGTGGATGTTGTCTTTGCTGTGGATTGTGTCTTTGCTGTGGATGGTGTCTTTGTTGTGGATGGTGTCTTTGCTGAGGATGGTGTCTTTGCTGTGGATGGTGTCTTTGTTGTGGATAGTGTCTTTGTTGTGGATGGTGTCTTTGCTGAGGATGGTGTTTTTGTTGTGAATGTTGTCTTTGCTGTGGATAGTGTCTTTGTTGTGGATGTTGTCTTTGCTGTGGATGGTGTCTTTGCTGTGGATGGTGTCTCTGCTGTGGATGGTGTCTTTGCTGTGGATGGTGTCTTTGTTGTGGATGATGTCTTTGCTGTGGATGGTGTCTTTGTTGTGGATGGTGTCTTTGCTGTGGATGGTGTCTTTGCTGTGGATGGTGTCTTTGCTGTGGATGGTGTCTTTGCTGTGGATGGTGTCTTTGTTGTGGATGGTGTCTTTGTTGTGGATGGTGTCTTTGTTGTGGGATGTGGGATGGTGTCTTTGTTGTGGATGGTGTCTTTGTTGTGGATGGTGTCTTTGTTGTGGATGGTGTCTTTGTTGTGGATGGTGTCTTTGTTGTGGATGGTGTCTTTGTTGTGGATGGTGTCTTTGTTGTGGATGGTGTCTTTGTTGTGGATGGTGTCTTTGTTGTGGATGGTGTCTTTGTTGTGGATGGTGTCTTTGTTGTGGATGGTGTCTTTGCTGTGGATGGTGTCTTTGTTGTGGATAGTGTCTTTGTTGTGGATGGTGTCTTTGCTGAGGATGGTGTTTTTGTTGTGGATGTTGTCTTTGCTGTGGATAGTGTCTTTGTTGTGGCTGTTGTCTTTGCTGTGGATGGTGTCTTTGCTGTGGATTGTGTCTTTGTTGTGGATGGAGTCTTTGTTGTGGATGGTGTCTTTGCTGTGGATGGTGTCTTTGCTGTGGATAGTGTCTTTGTTGTGGATGTTGTCTTTGCTGTGGATGGTGTCTTTGTTGTGAATGGAGTCTTTGTTGTGGATGGTGTCTTTGCTGTGGATGGTATCTTTGTTGTGGATAGTGTCTTTGCTGAGGATGGTGTCTTTGTTGTGGATGTTGTCTTTGTTGTGGATGGTGTCTTTGTTGTGGATGGTGTCTTTGTTGTGGATGGTGTCTTTGCTGTGGATGGTGTCTTAGTTGTGGATGGTGTCTTTGCTGAGGATGGTGTTTTTGTTGTGGATGTTGTCTTTGCTTTGGATAGTGTCTTTGTTGTGGATGTTGTCTTTGCTGTGGATTGTGTCTTTGCTGTGGATGGAGTCTTTGCTGTGGATGGTGTCTTTGCTTATGATGGTGTCTTTGTTGTGGATGGAGTCTTTGCTGTGGATGGTGTCTTTGTTGTGGATGGTGTCTTTGTTGTGGATGGTGTCTTTGTTGTGGATGGTGTCTTTGTTGTGGATGGAGTCTTTGCTGTGGATGGTGTCTTTGTTGTGGATGTTGTCTTTGTTGTGGATGGAGTCTTTGCTGTGGATGGTGTCTTTGCTGTGGATGGTGTCTTTGTTGTGGATGGAGTCTTTGCTGGGGATGGTGTCTTTGTTGTGGATGGTGTCTTTGTTGTGGATTGTGTCTTTGTTGTGGATGGAGTCTTTGCTGTGGATGGTGTCTTTGTGGTGGATGTTGTCTTTGTTGTGGATGGTTTCTTTGTTGTGGATGGTGTCTTTGTTGTGGATGGTGTCATTGTTGTGGAGGGTGTCTTTGTTGTGGATTGTGTCTTTGTTGTGGATGGAGTCTTTGTTGTGGATGGTGTCTTTGTTGTGGATGTTGTCTTTGTTGTGGAGGGTGTCTTTGTTGTGGATGGTGTCTTTGTTGTGGATGGTGTCTTTGTTGTGGATGGTGTCTTTGTTGTGGATGGTGTCTTTGTGGGATGGTGTCTTTGTTTGTGGATGTTGTCTTTGTGTGGATGAGTCGTTGCGCTGTGGATGGTGTCTTTGCTTGGTGGATGGTTGTCTTGGTATGTGGATGAAGGGATTTGCTGGGATGGTTGTATTGTTGTGGATGGTGTCTTGTTGTGGATGGGTCTTTGTTGTGGATGCGTCTTGCTGTGGATGGGTCTTTGTGTGGATGTTGTCTTGCTGTGGATGGTGTCTTGTTGTGGAGGTGTATTGTTTGGATGGAGTTTTGTCTTTGTTGTGGATGTTGTCTTTGTTGTGGATGATGTCTTTGCTGTGGATGGTGTTTTTGTTGTGGATGGTGTCTTTGTTGTGGATGGTGTCTTTGTTGTGGATGTTGTCTTTGTTGTGGATGGTGTCTTTGTTGTGGATGGTGTCTTTGTTGTGGATGGTGTCTTTGTTGTGGATGGTGTCTTTGTTGTGGATGGTGTCTTTGTTGTGGATGGTGTCTTTGGTGTGGATGGTGTCTTTGTTGTGGATGGTGTCTTTGTTGTGGATGGTGTCTTTGTTGTGGATGGTGTCTTTGTTGTGGATGGTGTCTTTGTTGTGGATGGAGTCTTTGCTGTGGATGGTGTCTTTGTTGTGGATGGTGTCTTTGTTGTGGATGGAGTCTTTGTAGTGGATGGTGTCTTTGCTGTGGATGGTGTCTTTGCTGTGGATAGTGTCTTTGTTGTGGATGGTGTCTTTGCTGAGGATGGTGTTTTTGTTGTGGATGTTGTCTTTGCTGTGGATAGTGTCTTTGTTGTGGATGTTGTCTTTGATGTGGATGGAGTCTTTGCTGTGGATGGTGTCTTTGTTGTGGATGGAGTCTTTGTTGTGGATGGTGTCTTTGCTGCGGATGGTGTCTTTGTTGTGGATGGTGTCTTTGTTGTGGATGGTGTCTTTTGCTGTGTGGATGGAGTCTTTGCTGTGGATGGTGTCTTTGTGGTGGATGGAGTCTTGTGGATGGCTGTGGAGGGTCTTTGTGGGATGGCGTCTTGTTGTGGAGTCTGTGCTGTGGATTGTGTCTTTGCTGTGGATGGCGTCTTTGCGTGGATGGCGTCTTTGCGTCTTTGCTGGATGACGTCTTTGCGTCTTTGCTGTGGATGGGGTGTCTTTGCTGTGGATGGACGTCTTTCTTTGCTGTGGATGACGTCTTTGCTGTGGGTGGTGTCTTTACTGTGGATAGTGTCACACATTCACTAAGTTTTCATTTTTTGATATTATAATAGCTATTCTTTGTACTATTATATGAAATATAATCATTATATTTTTTGTAGCAAAAGAACCATCAGATAAATGGTGGAGGTTTGCTGATTTTATTACTGGAGAAGAGTTGAGGAGAAGCTCTTACAGATCTGATCAGACATTTGTGACTAACAAAATTCCTGAAGGAGTTCAACATGCAGAGGAAGTCAAAGTAGCTGAAGATAGAAATGAGGAGCAAATTAAAACTAATAATTTAACAGAAGAGCCTGAGTCTATTTCTTCACAAACTTCTCCTACACCAGCTCATCCTTCTCCTACTCCAGCTTCCACATCTACTTCAGAAGGAGACAAAGATGGCATTCACAAAGGTCATTCAGACGGTAAGGAGATATCAAAATTATGAATTTGATGAACCCTCATCATTAAACTGACCCTCCAGTTCTTCTATAGTGTTATTGTTATATGTGACCGGCTCCCAGAAAATCGACCATTTGCAAAAAAAATGAAAATTCATTTTTTAGCTTCAGTAAGCCCAAAATTTATCAGGAAGTACGATGAGCCCTTAAGCGTTTTTCTCCGACTCTTCTCCGCAAAGATACAAACAAAAACAATACACGCGTTTTCACCAATTAACCGTTCGTTTGTACGAGAAAAATCACTTTACAGTGAGACGCCTGAAGTCCGTAAATTTCTCCGCGTCACGGTTACGCCCACATTTGCCGGGGAAAAAATGGCCGTTTGTTTACTCAAACCACGTTCTCTATAGATTTCTAGCCTTTTGGCCTTCTTGTTCACTAACTGGATATGCTGTAGTGCAAGCTGTCAGCACCCAGAAGGTTTGTAGCGTTAGCTATTCTCTCAGCCATATTGGTCGACACTATTAGGCTGGAGCTATTTCGCGGGAGTTGTTATGGTGACTCTGTGATGACGTTTTTTATAAGTTCGTTCACGGACCGCTTCAAAAGACAAAGTAAGTTTAGTGTATGAAAACGCTATCTACTAACGCTGAAATTTTGCACAGAAGTCGAGAAACCCTTGTACTTACCCCTGTTAATTTTTTTTTTAAATCCAGAAAAAAAAATTTTCGGCTTTTTTCGGCCTTTACGTGTTTCAATAATTTATTGCAAATGGTCGATTTTCACGGAGCGGGTCACATATATTACAGCATGTAGGTGTATGCTAGTCTCTCTAATACAAAAGTTTGACTTGCATGAAAAAGTCAGTCAGAGTGGGTTAACTCCATAACAACTAGATATTCGCTAGCCATCGATTACAAAGTCATCTCAGACAAAAAGAATAACTTATCTGCTACTATTCAGATATCATTATCGGTCAGGCAGTTAAGGGTGCCCTGCCACTAGAACCTGTGGTCATTTAATCATTCAGTATAATAGCGCGGAACTGCCTGTAACCCAATCCCAAGTTACTCTCTATTCATACAAGGTCAGCACTCTTGTTGTACTTTAGTGCCAAAAATCTACCAGTTACAGTGAAGCGTGAGGACAAGCGGGTCCCAGAACTAACTGTTGTATATTATTCCGAAACAGTTTCTTCAAATATTACTTGCAGTGTAAGGGATTGGCTGCTATTCAGACTCCACTGCATATAGACTCCGTCATCATCACTTCAGTTCTTTCTGTCCTGGTAGCTAATGCTAGTATCCTTTAGCCCTATTAGTATTAGTCAAGTAGCTTAATGGAAATTCTCTACCGTTGGTTAAAGTTTCATAAGTTTCCCTCTTCTGCTCTCTTTTTTCTGAAATATCTCGGCTTTTCTTATTTCCCACTTCCCTTTCTTTAGCGCCTTCTTCTCGAGTCATGGTGTCACTTTTCCTTTGTCTACCTGTCCTGCTTCTGAATCTCTCTATCCTACTACCATGATTGTGAACTTAAGCTTTGCGAACATTTTCCTTCTTTTTCACCTTCCTTTTTTAAACTGACTCCGCCTTTATTCATTGATTCCAGCCACTTTTTAGTTACAATTAATCGCTTGCATTATTGCCTTCTCTTCCGTTCCATTTTAAACCTATGCCGCCTTACTTCACCTATTGCACCTGCTGATTAATTGCCTTTTACCTTCTCTTTCGTACTTTCGCCTTCCTTTTTTAAACATATGCTACCTTTCCTCGTCTATTACACCTGCTTTTTAGAATTAACCACGTTCTACTGAATGTGATGACACTTTACCCATCGTGTAATGACAATGCTTTACCGAACCATTTGAAGCCCATGAATTATACACACTGTCGATCATCATACTAACACACAAGCGTATTATTATATAGATTAACTGTCTTTGCCTGAGGTCATTGATGCGTTTGACGTCGCGATAAAATTAAGTCCAAAAGGAAAGGGTTAATGAAATGTGCAGGAATGACTGGACAAAAGCATGAAATTTTTTTGGTAATTTGTTATATCTAACTAAAGACTATTTGATAGGTTCCAAATATTTTGCACCCATAATTTTTTTTGTCAAAACAATTATTTTTAGGGATGAAGTTCATAAAATTGAAATTTTCAGCTGGTACTCATCAATATCAAAGTATAGTATCAATACGAGGATATTAAGAGTGTCGACAAGTTTACTTCATGCAATAGCAGCTACAAAGATCTGTACAATCCCAATTAGCTTTCTTGTAGCCACATCTGGCACCACAACCATTTGTGCTCTTGCAACCACACTTGATAAGCTCCATCAGGCATTGCTAGCTATGGTTAGTGTAGTCCAGACAGGTACCCATGTGCTGCATGCATGTGCTCTCATCAAGCATTGCTAGCTATGGGTAGTGTAGTCCAGACAGGTACCCATGTGCTGCATGCATGTGCTCTCATCAAGCATTGCTAGCAATGGGTAGTGTAGTCCAGACAGGTACCCATGTGCTGCATGCATGTGCTCTCATCAAGCATTGCTAACTATGGGTAGTGTAGTCCAGACAGGTACCCATGTGCTGCATGCATGTGCTCTCATCAAGCATTGCTAGCTATGGGTAGTGTAGTCCAGACATGTACCCATGTGCTGCATGCATGTGCTCTCATCAGGCATTGCTAGCTATGGGTAGTGTAGTCCAGACAGGTACCCATGTGCTGCATGCATGTGCTCTCATGAAGCTTCCATCCTGAAGATTCCGGAGATGGCCTGTTCTGTTCACTTATTCACTAGTGCTCCATATACCGTGGAGTTGATACTCAAATATTTATAGTTCTTCCCTGTACAAAGGCCACCCAAATATTCACAGAAGTATTTAATGTAAGTCAATAATGGAATTTGCCAACAAGGATGGCAACAATATCTGTATCCACAGTTTGGATCAAACATGTACTGCAGCCAACCATCAGTGAATCTATCACATGAATCTTTGCCATCAGGATAATTGGCAGACACGATCTTCTGAGAGAGAAACTCAAACAATTTTTGTGTATTGATATCATTTCGTAAGAAATCTCATTCCTTTGCCTCACTTTTGTCTTGTAGATGCTTTGATGCTGTTGTCTGTAAGAGTCCCACACTAAGTCTACCCGGGTAGATTGTTGTAACTGCACAGTTATATGGGGGTCAAAGATGATGCTGGCATACTCATTTAATGTAGATATTGTAAGTAGGTGTACCAGAGCAGCACTGGTACACTGCTTGGTCTTCAGAGCTGGACACCTGAAAAGAGAAAGAGCGTTTCTCTTCGTTTGATCATGACTGGAACTAGTACCATCCAATATCACTGCTTTCTGGTACTTTGTGTACTGGTCTTTGCTCAGAGTTTCAACAGATCACACTGTTTCACTGATAGACTCATCCATTACAGTTTGCAAGTTCAGGTTCAACAGTTCTCAGGAGATGTTTCAAGAAATGGATTCCCCATATCATGAAACACTTGTATAAGGGAGAGAAATTGCTGCTTGAACAATTTTTGAGCAGAAATTTTTCTTCATGATGATAATGCTTCTCAGCTATGTGTGGGTTATACTGAATCAAAATTCTTTCCTCGTCATGCCTGCTCAGGTCCAGCAATCCTCTACTTTCTAAAGGCTGCAGGGTTTTCAGTCAGTCCTACAACACCACTGCAACTATTTACCATCATATTGTTTTGTTCATGGCCTGATCTATAGGCATTGCTGAGACGTGATTTATAGTCTTAGTAACAACCCAGTGACCATGGTCTTGAAATTCCTTGACAATAGACTGTGGAAGGTTTTCTAAGTCATGAATGTGGACTGGCAGTTAATGAGCACAGTGAGTATGGTCAAATACAAAGCCATGGGACTATTGACTTTAGAGACTCAACATAGAGAGGAAATTTTTTTCACTATTTTCCGTGACAAAAAATGAGCACCACCATGAGTTCCATTCAAAGTGCAGTGTCCCTTGACGCATTGCAATTTGCAGTAGCACAAGTTGTCTTGCTCAGTTATCATTCTCTACCATTGGTTAAGTTACATAAGTTCCCTCTCCTGCTCTCTTTGTTCTAGAACTATCTGAGCTTTTCTTATATCCCACCTTTCCTTTCTTCAGCTCTTCTTCTTGAGTTAAGGAGTCCCCTTTCCTTTGTCAATCTCTCCTGCTTCTGAAATTCTGTCCTTTTGTACTTTCACCTTCCTTTTGGAAACTAACCCCTGCTTTTATTCCTCGATTCCACTCACTTTTTAGTTACAATTAATCGCTCACCTTTTTGCCTTCTCTTCCCATCCATTTTAAGCCTGCACCGCCGTACCTCGCTGATTCCACACGCTTTATAGTCACGATTAATCACCTTTCACCTTCTCTTCCGTACTTTCGCCTTCCTTTTTGTAACCCACGCCGCCTTCTGTTGTCAATTGCACCCACTTTTTAGAATTAACCGCTTTCTACTGAATATGGTGATATTTTACCTAACCATACAAGCTCATGAATAATTCATGAATACCGTATAGCGGGAAATTTCCGTGGGGTTTAATTTTCGCGGTTTTCAAAATTCAACCCTTATCCGCGAATAATAAACCCTCGAATTTCATTAACGACAAAAAGGGGTGTGGTCACGCATGGCCTGATTCAGCACAGCAATTTTAGTGATGTCTCTGTTGAAGTACTTCAAGAGAGCGGAGAAAGGAGAAACAAACGGGCTCCCAGATCCTCAAGGTCCACTGTCAGAGATTATTCCATCATCTTCAATTTCAGCTGCTAACAGTGAAGTGGAGAAATGTGGACACCTAGAGGCAGCTTCTGGTAAGAAAAGGAGTCACTATGCCAAGTTCACCCCAGAACAAAAGGCTGAAGTAGGATGTAGGGCTGCTGAGCATGGAGTGGCATCCACTATTCACCATTATGCCAGCCAATTCACTTTGAAGGAGACTACGATTCGGGGTTGGAGGGACAGTTATATCAAAGAAATAAAGAAGAGAAAAATGGAGAATAAACCTGTGAATGTCACTAAGCTTCCTGAGAAGAGGAGAGGTCGTCCGTTATTATTGGGAGAAGAATTGGACAGGCAAGTACAGGCGTACATAACTGCTCTACGCAGTAATGGAGCTGTAGTAAACACAGCCATAGTTAAGGCATGTGCAGAAGGTATTGTACGAAGCAAGGACAGCAACTTACTTTTTAGCAAAGGTGGTCACATTGCCTTAACCAAGGATTGGGCCAAGAGTATTCTTCACCGAATGGGTCTGGTGAAGAGAAGAGCCAGTATGAAGTCTAAAGTGAGTGTTGAAAACTTTGAGGAGCTAAAAGAACAGTATTTGATAGACATTAAGGCAAATGTTGTGATGGATGAAATACCTGATGAACTTGTAATTAATTGGGACCAAACTGGAATCCACTACGTTCCAGTATCATCGTGGACCGTGGAAAAGGAAGGGTCAAAGAGGGTGGAGATAGCGGGAATCGATGATGAGCGCCAAATCACGGCCGTGTTCGCCTGTTCTATTACTGGAGACTTTCTACCCATCCAACTTATTTATAAGGGTAAGACAAAAAAATGCCTTCCCACGTATTCATTTCCTTCAGATTGGCACATAACATTTAGCCACAATCATTGGTCTAATGAGAATACAATGGAAGACTACATTAAAGGGATACTAATTCCATATGTCCAGAAGAAGCGGGCAGAACTTAAACTCTCTTCTGATCAAAAAGCCCTTGTATTGTTTGACAAGTTCAAGGGTCAATGTACAAGCTCTATCTTACAGCTGCTGGAAGATAATGATATCAGTGTGGTTATGGTTCCTGCTAATTGTACAGACAGACTACAGCCCTTAGATGTCAGTGTCAACAAAGCTGCTAAGAATTTTTTACGTGGGAAATTCCAGGACTGGTATGCCACGCAGCTTTGTGACCAGCTAAAGGCTGCAGGTGGTGGCAATGCCAAGTTTGTTGATCTAAAACTGAGTATTATGAAACCATTGGGGGCCAAGTGGATGGTCAGCATGTATGATTACTTTCTGTCCAAGCCAGAAATCATAAGAAATTAAAGGAGCTGGTATAAACATTGTTCGTGAATCATAATAATAATTATTATTAACTAATGATGTATACTACTGACTTATAGTGGGAAATAATGTCATTTTCTTGTTGTTAAGACATGTAACTAGATGACTGCGCATTGCTGCTTGATCAAATATTATTCTCGAGGGGTTTAATCCATTAGAAATTGCAGTAGATATTGCAATGGCAAATAACCCACAGTCACTCCCACCTTTCTGTTTCTGCACATTTACAAAATTAAGCTTCACTGTCCCAAATAGATTGAAGACCACCTTTTCAGTGTCAGGATCAAGCTCACTGTACATTGAATCGTACACATTAACAACACCACCATCACAGTCAATACTTGATACCACAATCCAGTGGTTTCCTTGACTATGGATTATTTGCAACTGGTTCTTGGTATGTGGGGACAATCTCTTCTTAGATTGTAGTAATGTGGACTGCAATCCTTTAATGTTGGGAAATTCAGCTTGTAGAAAGTTCTGGGCTAAATTGATAGGTATGTCAGATAGTAAATCCCCCTTGGTAATGCTAGTTTCTATCTCCCTACATTCCTGTTCGGTGACGTAAAACGGCTTCTTCTTTGGTTCTGGAGGTTTTTCATATCCAGATTGCAAATCATCCTTGGTTAGCTCAGACTTGGAAGGTTCATCCTTGGTTTCAACCTTGGAAGGTACTGAAGACAGCATTAACTTAATCAGCTTCTTAACTTTGGTAATTTCCTTTTCCCTCCCCTCGAACTTCAATGTACAGGGGAGTTCCAGGCCTCCTTGTGGCAGATCTCCTGAGTAGTGTCTGCTACCAGTCACAGTGCAAGTGATAGACCCTCCACGTCGTAGAAATACAGAACATATTGATGAAATCCTTCTAGGCACATGGCCAACTACTCTGGCAGCCCTCACCATGCCTACTGCAGATGGATCATGAGGGTTTCCTAAATCTCTTCTGCAAGGTAGTTGCTCACCAAGATCAGCGTTCCAAACTTCCTGATATACATGAAAGCCCCGCACAACGCTCTCAACGGAGAAAGTGGCCATGCCAGCGCTGAGTAGAAAGTGGGTGTGGTTTAGCATTAATCAACCCACGAATATTTCACCCACGAATTTTCTAAGGCAAGCAGTTCCGCGAAAATTTAACCCCACGGAAATTTCCCGCTATACGGTACACACCGTCGGTCGTCGTTACTGACACACAAGCGTATTATATAGATTATGAATGTAGAAGCTACTGTACATTGTATTAAGCTCAGTTTTCAAGGGCCTTGTGCCTCATCATTGCCTCATATAAGCACCTTGACTTATCGTAGACACTTCGTTTGCTCTTCTTTTTACATAGTTTTCATCTTCTAAGGGCAACTCTGGTACATAAGCTATACCTTCAATAGCTCTTCTTTGTGAAACTGTGTGGTGGAACCATTGGCAACTGTAGTTACACAAGAAACCAGCCCCTGCCTAACACTGTTGTTTTCTGAAGCTGTCGAGGAATGCCCAGGTTAGTGATGAAGCAGCTCTAAAACACCATTAAACGGCCCAGCAAATTATATTTAGGTTGCCTATTCTCGAAAATCCTGAAGTACTGTTTGGAAGTTCAGGAGAGGATTCACTACCTCTACGCTGCAATACAGTGGTGGAGCGCCCCAAAAAATCCTAATGAGCCACCATTAATTTTAGCTTGCTAACTCTGTCCAAGTGTTAGATCCCACTGTAGCTTTCTCTCGCAACAGGGTTCTGTGAGAGCTTCAGGGATGCTTTCTAACACCTCCTATAACACCGGTTAGGACTGGAATTTTAGGAGACGACGATACAACACTCGCGTGAAGTTTATATTTAAAAAGCAAGCACTGCTCAATGTGCGCAGTCAGTCACACTTGCCCCCATTGAAGTGCAGTTTACGTGGTTGAATAGCTCTTCCTGTGTGTTTTATTTTTAACTATAATGAGCTATAGTTTTAAACAAAGAATGGCGAAGACATGCTGTACAAGCAGTAGCAGTAAAACTAAGATTAGATTCTTCCTGGGCAATGTGAGTACTGTAAGTAGGAATGGCGGAAAAAATTATAAATGAATGAAGAAATTTCCAACTGGCTTGAAACTTTGGACACAGCTTCAAAAGCTTCAAACTACAGAATAAATATAAATAAAATAAACAGTCAAAAATTAAAAATAATCATTTTTTATGGTAAAGGCCACCCTTCGGAGGAGTCCAAGACTGACAATGAAGATTCTTTTTCAATAGCAACATCGTTCGTGTGTGCATGTCACTGACCATGTGATCCTTGTAGCAGGAAGCTCTAAATTTTTTTAACCATTTATAAAGCCAGGTTTGAAGTTTCTCATGCAGCAAAGCATGTCTTGAAACTTTATACACACTGAACACTTCAACAATTCTACTAAATTTCTATGGCAGGGAGATTTAATCCCGAGCGGCAGCCTAGCATTGACAACAGTTCTATGGCTTCAGTTCAGAAACGGATAGGTCAACCATTCCAACAAAAGGAAGAGCACTGACAATGGCTATGGTCAAGTGCTGGATAGCCAAGAGCAACTGGGCCCTAACCTAGTTACTTGGCTTACCTATACTGCATCAGATCATTTGACGAAATTAACCAGATGTTGTCCATGACCCAAAGCTATTTCGAGCTCTGAATTTAATGCTTCATTGTCAGTAATCTCCAAAATCATAGCATGATAGATGAACAAAGAGACAGGATGACTGCTATGCCATCTCATGCATGTGCCATGTGCTGTTAACCCCAAGTTTAGCAGTTTTTCATGCTATTATATCTCCTAACATGCTTTTTTTAGAATTAAGTATGTCTTATAATTAAATATTGTAAATGCATTTAGATTGAGATCTAGATATTTGTTTCATGTTTGATTATTAGGTAAAGTGATTCCTGAGAAGCACAAGTTCACTGATGAGGTGACATCAGCAATATTTAATAAACAAAGTATCAGAAGAAAGATAGCCAATATTCTACTGAAAGGACTCCCTGGATCTGGCAAGACATCGTTGTTGGATCGTCTCCTGAACAAGCCACTTCGTGTGCACTATTCCTCTACTGGCATGTGTGAGAAAATAGTCATAGTTGAAATAGGCCCCTCCTCCACACATACTTCAGCTTACACCTGTGAAGACAACACATGGAAAGTCACTGACTTTGATGAGTCTGTGGTTTCTCAATTGGATAGTTACAAAGAGTTTATTCCAGGAAATGCCATAAAAAGGCCACGGCTGCAGCATTATGAATCCACAGGGTCTGACATTCAGTATCACGTGAGAGAAGTACTGAATAAACATAACATAAAAAATATTGCAGATTTGCGAACTAAAAATTCTCTTTACATCAGAGATACAGGTGGACAGGTGGAATTTCAAGAGAGCCTTTCTCTTCTGATTTTTGGTCCTTCTATTTTTATCTTTGTCATGAGAACTGACATTGACATTCATACAAAGAACATCATTCAGTACAGATCAGCCAATGGAGAAATTATCAACCAGTATCAATCCTCTATTTCTACAATGGATGCTCTCATTCAATTCCTTACCAGTGTTTCTGCCATACAGACAACTGAAGAAGGTGTGCTTGAGATGGTTTCCTCAGTGTGTCACGAGCCTATTGTCTTTATAGTAGGTACACATATTGACATGATTGGTTCAGAAGCTCAATCAGTTCTTGACAGCATCAATCTAATGCTTCATGAAATGATTTGTGAGAGAAATTTCTTCCACTTAGTTCGTTATTCTAATGGTCCTTTGAACACCGTCATGTATAAGGTAGACAATACCAGCAGTGAAGACCAGCAATTTCAGAAGCTTCGCTCTGATATCAACAAATTCATTCGTGATAGAGATGAGTTTTTGATTGAATATCCTGTGAGTTACCTACTCTTCTGTCTGGAACTACACAGTATTCACGAGACAGTCTTATCGATGGATTGTTGCAAGAAATTAGCAGCCAAGTTTTATATTCAGGAAAAAGAGATGGGGTCACTTCTTCATTTCCTTCATTTCAGAGTAGGTATTATCCAGCACTATGACATTGAAGGTCTATCAGATGTCATTATTAAAGAGCCTCAAGTTCTCTTTAACAAAGTCACTGAACTTATACTGGAAACTTTCTTGTCATCTGGATCTATCCCAAAGAGTCAGCAAGACAGTTTCTGCAAGAGAGGAATTTTAGAGGCTTCTGTTTTTAAAAATCTTTTGAGTGAGAAGGACAAAATCACACCAGACCAGTTTCTCAAGTTTCTTCTTCACCTTCGTGTAGCTGTTTCTATTACCGACAAGAAGGGAGTGCTCAAATATTTCATTCCTTCAGTTCTGAATCATGTCGAAAAGTCTCCATCAGAACGAACCAATACTGTTATTGCTCCTCTTGCTATCACTTTCAAACTTGGTCACTGTCCTCAAGGATTGTTTGGTATGCTCATTTCTTACTTATTGAATCCTAAAGGAGATCAGAATCTTACATTTGATTTGATAGAAAACCAAATTTACCAAGATCAAGTGTCTTTGCGGGTGAAATCTTCAGTTGATGTGGACCAAATTTGCCTCAGAAGTCATCTCTCTCATCTTGAAGTCAGTTCTGTTCTTCAGAATTACCCTCCAAATGTGTTAGCTCTTCCAAGAATAACTTCACCAAGTGAAGTTTGTAGTAAACTTCGGCAAACATTCGATACCTGTCTTCAATTATCTCTAAATAAGTTGCACTATGACTATGGCAAAGTGGAGCCTTATTTCAGTCTGAAATGTCACCTTGAGAATTGTTGTAAACTGCATGAAGTCCAATTAGAAATGACAATGTGGGCTATGCACTGCTGTACTCACAATATACGAATAGCTCCCTCAGAACCTGGAATGTTGTGGTTTAATGGAGGTAGGTAGTGTTTAAATAAATTTAATACTTTATGATTATATTTGTATTCTGTATTCTTTAGAATCCTCTACTCATTCAAAATCTTCACTAGCTGAGGCAAATATTTCCCAAGTACCAAGTAAGTTGGTTAACATTACTATGAAGGACTTCAATAACTTTTTTCATTACTATAAATAGTAGACTCAGACCAAGTTGGCACCAGTAGTGAAGAAACTCCATCTCACAATAAGACATCTTCAACGGATGTCAAATGTATGTCACTCTGTGTTGTATTGCATTTGTTGATTTATTTGTTTCAATGTTTAAAGTAACTATTAGCTGTAGTCTCATGAACCAGACCCTTTACCGACCGAGCAGTGAAGGAAGGGTCTGGTCATCATCTATACAATGTTTGGTTCTATGGGAATGTAATTAATGGATTTGTTTACTTCCTGTCAGGGTGGTGTGGTCAACTTAAAAGAGTTCGGCTAAATTGGCTTTTGCAGAAAATTGCTAAAAAAATGAATATACCAGCATTGCTTTGGTAATCACAAAGTAGAGACAGCAACAAAAGAACATACTAGCCCTGAGAAAAAACCTGAACGCTATAATATAGAGCAAAGAAATTCTCTGAGACAGTTGGAAGTGATACTAATAATCCCATTCCTTTATAAAATATATATTTTGATTAATTTATTTGTAGCTAGCCCAGCAGCATCCTTTATTCATTTTTTTTAAGGCATCATCACCATATGTCCCAAAACTTAGTTTCACTCATCAGCAGATCACCATATGTCTCTAAACTGATAGAGGTGAGGAGCTTAGGAAGAGCCAATACTTTAATTTCTACAAGCTATTACTTTTTTACCTGCACAGCTTCAGCTGCGCAATTCTATTTACATACCTGTGGGTACTTGTTAAATTACACTCAAGTGGGTGTAAACAAACCGCACCCCATAAGCTATACATGCTATAGTATTGTTCCCCATGAATCCAAACTATATTAGATGTATGCTGTATTTTTCACTAGCTTTTTTTTTAACAATACAGTATTCGTTTAGGAAATGATAGATTTGAATGGCCAACAGCCATATAGTGTATAATTCGCTGAAAGTGTGCAAGGGCCACTTTGATCTTTGAATATGTAGCTATTCGTACTCCTCTTTTATTTTAGAAATTTTTAGGTCTAATCAATATAGATAATGGGGAATATTGTATATATAATGAACCAATTATGACATTGAACTAAATAGACCACTTCTTCTATGTAAAGTATGACTTTTGAGTTCGAAGGTAGTAATGTTGATTATTTTTTCATATGTTATAACAAAAAGCCTTGCATTCTTAAAGTGGTGACAGTGATGTTATAATTATATACATTATTACTATAGGTGACAAATCTTTTAGAGGATCCAGCTCAAGTGACAAGATATCTACTGATCTGAGACCAAGTAATAATACAAGTGGAGATGATATCAAATGTTTGATTGAATTATTGCATGAAAAATATTTGTTTCATGTGTTTTATGTATTTATTGTTTTATGACATGTCTCTTCAATCCAGACTGTCTACGAGCAGTTGTACTCACTTATTGTTTTGATTTGGTATCATAATAAATGTTATATTATTAGGTGACAATAACTTGAGTATATTTCGGAGTGTGTATCCTGACTTGGTAAACTCAGTGAAGCCTTGTGTTATGACAGTAGCTGATCACTGCTACAGTATTGGACTCGTATCACAGAATACCTATGACCAACTTCGTGACCGTAAAGACTTGATTGACGAAAACAAAGCAAGGACTCTTTTGGACAACATTCGTATAGCCTTTTCATCGAGGCCCTCAGCTCTTAAGGAGTTTGTTACTATATTGTTTCAAACAGGAGAATGTGATTGTTTAGCAGAAAAAATACAGCAACAACTCCAGTAAGTGTATTGTTATTATTGTAGTATTTGAATTATTGTACAATTTGTCAGATTTTGACTAAGCTACATGAGCATAAATTTGAAAACACTCATTGTATTACATTTTATATTTTTATGTATCATATCCCATATTTCAAATTTACACATTGTTGATGTATTTCTACTGAATCAATTTTCATTAAAAAAAAATTTAAGATAGTAGTTTGATAATTACACTCTGTCCAGGCCTGCCTGAACCAGTCAGCATCCAGTCCACATCGACTGAACACAACTGAAACAGCTTCTAATGTTTACAACAAAGGGGAAGTATCTGAACTCTATTGTCAATAAGTTATCACTATTAATGTGCTTGAGCACAAATGGTGAGCGAGCCTAAAACTACCCTATTGTTTAAAAAAAAAAGTCGAATTTTTTAAATACCTATATACGGTAAAGGTGCTTCAATGTTATAGTAACCACTCCCACAACTGTTTGAATTGAAAAAAGCAACAAGACAAAAACAAAAACAAATCACGTTATTTCAATGTTTTTTCATTGTGATATTCTATACTTTCACACAAATGAACATACCTACACAAGACTTTACCTTTGTGGTTCGTCTAGTGGACAATGAATATACATGTAAAGCATATTTACCATGTTCATTCCATCAATTCTCACACTACCAAGCACATGGGGTTGTACCACCACAGTTCTTATCAGCAAGGTTCTTATCACCAAAGTGGTCTAGACATATCCATTGCTATATCTCTTAGCTACCAATATTGTCACTACCAATATTCCTTCAACCATTTAGAACATAGCTGGTGTAGTTTCTGTATTGTGACAGAAGGACTTTAAATCTCTTAGGTGGGGTTCTGTATGTAGCTAGTGCCCTGCTACAGGGAGGATCCAAGGGGAGGGAGGGGGGGTGGGGGGAGTGAGATGGGGGAGTGAAGGGGCCAGCCTCCTCCCCCCCCTTCTAAACTAAGATCCAAACCATGTACAATCAATAATTAATATTTTAATAAATTATTATTTGGGGCCCTCCTGGTTGCTAGCACTGGATCTTTCCCAGGCTAGAATGTCTGAGCAGGTTGTATCCCACACCAGCAGACATCTGGACTTCCTAAGAGTCAGTGTTGCAACATATTGTCTCTTCTCACCTGACCCCATGAGGCCTGTTAGGTTCCCATGTGCAAGGGAAGTATGAGCTGAAGTCCATTCTCACTTTGCATAGTCATTGATTGTTGCATGACACTGGTGCCTTATGAAATTCACAGGAGCCCAGACTGCAGTGCCCAAATGAAGGCTCATAACCATTTTTACAGTTGGGTTTGACGGAGATTATATCAATTTACTTAACCTAGCGATCAGCAATTCCCTTTATATTTATCAATTCAAATTATGCTTAAAAAATAATGAAGAAAAGACTGTTACTTCCATCACCCTTGAAACTATTTCTGATGTTGCAAGTAGCTAATCTACCATTAACTTTGACTACACACATAGCTATACCCATACTTCACAATAATATGCTCAAGGTGGGGAGCACCCGTCAATTTATTCTCATAAATTGTTATTAGCTATATTTCTTGGAAAAGAGCTTTACATTGACTGAGCTGAATCATAGTGAAAATTGCATGGAAAACTAGATAAGAAAAAAATTAAGATTATCTCACTCAGTTCAATTTTTTTTTTGTTCCTTTCTATGGATTCCTTTGCAATCTCCATCAGTTTAATGTTGCAGTTTGTGCGTCGACATGTAATGCTGAACTTTTAATATTGTCAATTCTTCTCTTCTTAACTCAAGAAGATGACGACACCCGATTTGCCATAACGACAGCTGTAAATACCAAGTGAGCTTTATAGTTGGTACTGGTTTCATGAGCTAATCAATATCATTGAAATTTAATGTGTAATTCATTTTTATAAGGAGTAATAAATTGCATTATGGGTGCCCCCAAGCCATAAATATAGGAGGAGATGGAGGGAGGAAGGGCAGTACCCCCCCGCTCCCTCTCCCCCTTCACTGTCATCACCCCTGAGTTTAGGTGTGTCTTAATACTGGAAACCTACAACTTTAATAATTAACCAACTGGAATGGATGATTGATTTAGCTACCAAAAGTTGGCTACTTTACATAACTACTGCTGAATCAGTGTTTCCTGACAAGTAGCAATTGATTGCTATTGTCTTATATACTGGCAAGGCTGGAGTATTGTCTCCTTCTGCAAGGCAGGACATTTCTGAAACATTTCTACTTGCGCAAGTTGGGAACACATCCTTTCACTATGTTTTTAAGCAGGAAGGTGTCCTACAGTTGCAATAAACAAATATCTCTTAAACCGGTGAAAAGCAGAATTACTCTTATCAGGCATGGAGGAATAAACACTAGGGTAAAGTGCTTCAAGCATATCTGCAAGCATTTAAAGAAGTACTTAACCACAGTCACAAGTGTATTTGTACTTTTATTGATATAACGCTTAAAGCACAACTTCAGGAACTTTCAAAGTCAGCTACAGTTCTAAAATATATAATGAAAGTAATTATGTTATCTATTATATATTATTATAAGTCAAGAAATATTAAAATGCTCATTGTAATGGCATATAAACATTAGTATTTTGAAGTAGCTGTTGTCTTGCCTGCATCTTTTACATCTAGTTACTTCAGCCAGCAATACTTTACTAGAGCGTGATGAAGCTGGACTCCAAAGCACACTTTCAGCTATTAAGGATAGTGCTGGAAAATTTGATACTTTTTCTTGCCAATAATTTAGAGGGCACTGTTCAGGACTGAGCCTGAACAAGTCAACACCAGAAGGGGTTGCCAGCCTCAAAACTTAATGATATTCATGGAACTTAGAACCACAGTGCTTGTATCATGTTGCAATGTCTTATAATTTGTACATTGTACGTTTCTTAACTATTTGCTCTAGCCTTTTCCAATTGACTTTTAGACATGCAGGTGGTGAAATTTTAGCAGCTCCCATTGCAAATGCCTCGGTGCCAGTGATAGGGGTATATGCAAATTTATAGCCGCAGCTGGAGTGAGTAGTTCTGGTCCTCAACTCGCTTGAAAGGCCACACCCCGTGCCAGAGGAGATTATGTCCCTTGAGCAGGCACAGTTCCTACCCACACATTGCTCTCAGTTTCTTTTTTTTAATTCATTGCCACTGCATTTTTAAAAGCACATTTAACATACATCACATGATCATATGAGTAAACTTTTAATTAATGGTCAGCAGTTGCAGTGACGCTTGCAAGCAAATTGTGCCAAAGTACTTTTAGATATGCTTAAAGTAATACTTATTTCAAGATAATGCTTAAGCACAAGCTTTTAGCGTTTCTTTGAAGTTCGAGTTCACATTATCATTGCCGGGTGTGCTTATAACTCATTTAACAATATTCACAGACAAACCATAGCATTTTACCTGTAGCAAACTTGAATGGCCCTCACACTTATTATCTTGTGCCCACACATTGATGAATCAGTTAAACTCCAGGGGATGTCTCATACACCTACCATGACAATTTCTCTCCCTATTGCTGGTAAGTTTTTGTTCTTTGCTTGGAATCTCTTTTCGCAGCCAATGAAAAACTTTCACCTTACATTTAAGAACTGTACAATATACAATGTGGAGATGAGATAACAATATTGATAGGTTTATTTAGTCTTACTACTCTTCTTATTATAGCTAAAGGCTTGCATGGCACGACAAAAACATCAGAGGAATTCCCATTGGTGTGCAAATCTGATACATTCTGAAGAGTATCAGCATCTTTTTTCCCCTCGACACTGGGACTTGTTTGAAGGATAGCATTTACAAGAGCTGTACTGCAATTCTAAATTAAATTAGGTTATTGTACACAGCATGTACACTCACTGAGCATGACTAACCTCAGTAATACAATCAAATGGTTATTTTACTGATTGTTGTTATGATGTATTCAGAAATGTAGTACCAGATACTTTCTCTGCTGTCAGATTAAGAACCTCATTTGTAGAAGGTTTGCAATGCTGCACAAAGGTTGGTTATTGTATTACTCCATAACAATCCCACGTGGCATAAACTTACTTCTACTATTATTTATGTCATCTTTGACCATAGGTGAGAGAAATTCCACTAAATCCTCAGGAAAAAAGTTCACAAGAATTGATTCACTGAGTTCCTAAACGTGGCATTAATGATGATGATACATGTATTTATTCACAAACAGTACAGTTACAAACATTTACCACAGCATGCTCTTGGAGAAGGAGGAGGAGGTGATGACATAGGACCTCATATTCTATCTGCTGAGCATATGGGAGATGGCAGGAGATCTGTATGACATAAAACTCTTTAACCTAGGTGACCATATTACAACTATTAGGTGCATTGATATTATAGGTATTTTTAACATGATAAAGTAAAACTAAATTAAAAGTGTAAGGATATATAAAAATTGTATAATTCACAAAGATATTGAGACCGCAGAACTGTAGCTGATTATTTTGATCTGCTTATTCTTAGTGTTGCTGTAAGTTTAACAAAAGAAAATGAACGATAAAAATATAGATAATCAGTGAATTTGACATGTTCACTCCTTATACACACTTTCCTGAATATTCATGTACCAGATAAGGTCCTAACCAGTGCCTGGCTAACTTGTCTCCTTTCCTATGATCTTTTGCACTGTTATGAACAAGAACAGAATCACCAATGTCTAATGTCTAATAGAAAAAAACATTAAATATATCTTCAATGCACTGAATATATATCCATTCATTTACTACTTACTTTTCTTATAACTAAGTTTCCTATCAATTTTTATTGAAGTGAAACTTGTGCTGTTTAAGTATTGCCTGGACTTTAGTAAATATTATCATTTTCAGTTTTACCATCTTCTGGCAATATTTTTCTACAGTCTTCTTTCTATTCTTCTTCATAATAGTATCACTAGGATCCAATTCCTATTCTGTTGGAAGAACAGCTTTCATACAGTATCACTAGGATCTAATTCCTGTTCTATTGGAAGAACAGGTTTCATACAGTATCACTAGGATCCAATTCACCATGCAAATACTGCAGTATACACCGGTGTATAACATAAGGATAACTTTGTTATACATATGAGAAACACCAGGGTCACTCATCTAGTATACACCAGTGTTTCTCCTGTGTATAGGTACCGGTTTACACAGGTGTGTATAACATTGATATAACAAAAGTATACAACTGGTGTAAACCATATGTAAACCATGAGTATACCATATGTATAACTTAAGTATATCAAAAGTATACTACGCATATGTATAACTTAAGTATATCAAAAGTATACTACACTGGTTATAACAATAGTAGATAGCCTGCGTATATCTTTCATATTGCCTATTATTTCAAATATTTATCATACGTAAACAAAAGTATAATGACCACAAAAAAAAGTGATCTTGCACCATAAAAATTTTGAAACATTTGAAAAAAGAAATCACTTCGTCCAATAAAATAAAGATTCTGTGTGAATATTGTTTGATCATTGTTATCACTGCATGGAGAGTTCTCCGGTGAAAACAGAACTTCATACTTGACGCTTGCATCCTATTCCCGATATAAATCTTTCAGATAGTATTCACAACATCCACAATGTCCCCTTCAAAATTCTGAACACATAAACACACACAAAATGAAATGCTTAAAATTAAGACAAATAATTATACTACACAAATATTTAGTCGGCGAGCGAGCGAGACACTTACAGAGGGAACACAATTGAAAATCGGGGATGTTTGTTTATTTATATATATGTTTGGACGCACGTATGTCATTTTGTATACTTTGACTTTCTCCTATTTTTTGCGTTAGCTCTTTGTTCGACTCCAACCCAAACTTCACTAAACAGAATCCTCTGGCTAAGCGATCATTACCGTAGCATCCTAATATTGAATTGTTTACCGCTCTGAATAAAGGTCCACAATATATTAGTTCAATAAGAAAAAGGGTACATAATATATTACTTTAATTTGGATAGAGGTCCACAATATATCCGTTCACTATGGAAAAGGGTCCACAATAATATTAGTTCAATACGGAAAAGGGTCCACAATATATTAGTTCAATACAGAGAAGTGTCCACAATGTATGTTCAATACGGAAAAGTATCCACAATACTATTAGTTCAATACATAAGTTAAATATGGAAAAGGGTCCACAACACATTAGTTCAATAAGGAAAAGGCTCCACAATAATATATTAGTTCAATATTGATTGCGGTCCTCAATATATCTGTTCAATATGGAAAAGGGTCCTCAATATATTACTTCAATACGGAAAAGTATCCACAATACATTAGTTCAGTACGGTAAAGTGTCCACAATATATTAGTTTAATATGGAAAAAGGTCCACAATATATTAGTTTATGGAAAAGGTGTCCACAATAAATATTAGTTCAATATGGAAAAGGGTCCACAATATATTACTTCAATATGGAAGTGTCCACAATATATTAGTTCAATATGGATTGCGGTCCACAATATACCCATTCAATATGAATAAAGGGTCCACAATACATTAATTCAATACAGAAAAGGGTCCACAATATGTTAGTTCAACACAGAAAAGTGTCCACAATACATTAGTTCAGAACAGAAAAGGTCCACAATATATAAGTTCAATACGGAAAAAGGTCCACAATACATAAGTTCAATATGGATAGAAATCCACAATACATAAGTTCAATATGGAAAAGGGTCCACAATATATAAGTTCAATATGGAAAAGGGTGGACAACATGTTAGTTCAATAAGGAAAAGGCTCCACAATATATTAGTTCAATATGGAAAAGGGTCCACAACACAATACTTCAATGCAGGAAAGGGTCCACAATACATTAGTTCAGTACGAAAAATGGTCCACAATATATAAGTTCCATATGGAAAAGGGTCCACAATATATAAGTTCAATATGGAAAAAGGTCCACAATATATATAGTTGAATATGAAAAAGGGTCCACAATATATAAGTTCAATATGGAAAAGGGTCCACAATATATAAGTTCAGTACGAAAAATGGTCCACAATATATAAGTTCAATATGGAAAAGGGTCCACAATATATAAGTTCAATTTGGAAAAAGGTCCACAATACATAAGTTCAATAATATGGAAAAGGGTCCACAATATATTAGTTCAATATGGAAAAGGGTCCACAATACATTACTTCAATACAGAAAAGGGTCCACAATACATTACTTCAGTACGGAAAATGGTCCACAATAAATAAGTTCAATACGGTAAAAGGTCCACAATTTATTAGTTCAATATAGATTGCGGTCTACAATATATCAATTCAATATGGAATAAGGTCCACGATACATTAGTTCAACATGGAAAAGAGTCCACAATATATAAGTTCAATATGGAAAAGGGTCCACAACATATTAGTACAATAAGGAAAAGGCTCCACAATATATTACTTCAATACGGAAAAGGGTTCACAATATATTAGTTCAATACAGAGAAGTGTCCACATGTCAGTTCAATACGGAAAAGTATCCACAATATAATTAGTTCAATACATAAAAAATATGGATTGCGGTCCACAATATACCCATTCAATATGAATAAAGGGTCCACAATACATTAGTTCAATACGGAAAACGGTCTACAATACATTAGTTCAATACAAAAAAGTGTCCACAACACATTAGTTCAATATGGAAAAAAGTCCACAATATAATAAGTTCAATATGGAAAAGGGTCCACAATATATTACTTCAATATGGAAAAGTGTCCACAATATATTAGTTTAATATGGAAAAGGTGTCCACAATAAATATTAGTATAATATGGAAATGGGTCCACAATACATAAGTTTAATATGGAAAAATGTCCACAATACATAAGTTCAATATGGAAAAGGGTCCACAAAATTATACGTTCAATAAGGAAAAGGCTCCATAATATATTAGTTTAAAATGGATTGCGGTCCACAATATATCCGTTCAATACAGAAAAGTGTCCACAATATACTTTATTATGGATAAAGGGTCCACTATACATTAGTTCCATATGGAAACGGTTCACAATATATTACTTCAATATGGATAAAGGGTCCACAATACATTAGTTCAATACAGAAGTGTCCACAATACATTAGTTCAATACGGAAAAGGGTCCACAATATATTACTTCAATATACAGGTCCACAATATATCTGTTCAATACGGAAAATGATCCACAATACATTAGTTCAATACAAAAAAGTGTCCACAATACATTAGTTCAATATGGAAAAAAAGTCCACAAAATATAAGTTCAATATGGAAAAGGGTCCACAATATATTACTTCAATATGGAAAAGTGTCCTCAATGCATTAGTTCAATATGGTAAAAGGTCCACAATATATTAGTTCAATATGGATTGTGGTCCACAATATACCCATTCAAATAAAGGATCCACAATACATTAGTTCAGTACGGTAAAGTGTCCACAATATATTAGTTCAATATGGATTGCGGTCCTTATGGATTGCGGTCCACAATATACCCATTCAATATGAATAAAGGGTCCACAATACATTAATTCAATACAGAAATGGGGTCCACAGTATGTTACTTCAACACAGAAAAGTGTCCACAATATATAAGTTCAATACGGAAAAGGGTCCACAATATATTAGTTCAATATGGAAAAGGGTCTACAATACATTAGTTCAGTATGGAAAAAAGTCCACAATATATAAGTTCAATACGGAAAAGGGTCCACAATAAATTAGTTCAATATGGAAAAGGGTCCACAATACATTCGTTCAGTACAGAAGGGTCCACAATACATTAGTTCAGTACGGAAAAAGGTCCACAATACATAAGTTGTTCAATATGGATTGTGGTCCACAATACTTTAGTCAATACGGAAAGTGTCCATAGTTCAGTATGGAAAAGTGTCCACAATACATAAGTTCAATACGGAAAATGGTCCACTACACGTTAGTTCAATCTATCCATTCAACATGGAAAAAGGTCCACAATAGTCCACAATATATAAGTTCAATATGGAAAAGGGTCCACAATACATTAGTTCAATACAGAAGGGTCCACAATACATTAGTTCAGTACGGAAAAAGGTCCACAATACATAAGTTGTTCAATATGGATAGTGGTCCACAATACTTTAGTCAATACGGAAAGTGTCCATAGTTCAGTATGGAAAAGTGTCCACAATACATAAGTTCAATACGGAAAATGGTCCACTACACGTTAGTTCAATATGGAAAAAGGTCCACAATATATTAGTTCAATATGGAAAAGGGTCCACAACACATCATTTCAATACAGAAAAGGGTCCACAATACATTAGTTCAGTACGGGAAAAGGTCCACAATATATAAGTTCAATATGGATAGAGGTCCACAATATATAAGTTCAATATGGAAAAGGGTCCACAATACATTACTTCAATACAGAAAAGGGTCCACAATACATTAGTTCAGTATGGAAAAAGGTCCACAATATATAAGTTCAATACGGAAAAGGGTCCACAATATATTAGTTCAATATGGAAAAGGGTCCACAATACATTTGCTCAGTACGGAAAAAGGTCCACAATATAAAAGTTCAATATGGATTGCGGTCTACAATCTATCCATTCTACATGGAAAAAGGTCCACAATATATAAGTTCAATATGGAATAGGGTCCACAATACATTACTTCAATACAGAAAAGGGTCCACAATACAATAGTTCAGTACGGAAAATGGTCCACAATATATAAGTTCAATATGGAAAAGGGTCCACAATATATAAGTTCAATATGGAAAAAGGTCCACAATATATTAGTTCAATACAGGAAAGGGTCCACAATACATTAGTTCAGTACGGAAAAAGGTCCATTATACATAAGTTCAATATGGAAAAGGGTCCACAATATGTTAGTTGGAAATGGTCCACAATATATCAGTTCAATATGGATTGTGGTCCACAATCTATCCATTCAACATGGAAAAAGGTCCACAATAGTCCACAATATATAAGTTCAATATGGAAAAGGGTCCACAATACATTAGTTCAATACAGAAGGGTCCACAATACATTAGTTCAGTACGGAAAAAGGTCTACAATATAAAAGTTCAATATGGAAAAGGGTCCACAATATGTTAGTTGGAAATGGTCCACAATATATCAGTTCAATATGGAAAAGGGTCCACAATATGTTAGTTGGAAATGGTCCACAATATATCAGTTCAATATGGAAAAGGGTCCACAATACATTACTTCAGTACGGAAAAAGGTCCACAATACATAAGTTCAATATGGAAAAGGGTCCACAATATGTTAGTTGGAAATGGTCCACAATATATCAGTTCAATATGGATTGTGGTCCACAATACTTTAGTCAATACGGAAAGTGTCCATAGTTCAGTATGGAAAAGTGTCCACAATACATAAGTTCAAAACGGAAAAGTGTCCACAACACGTTAGTTCAATATGGAAAAAGGTCCACAATATATTAGTTCAATATGGAAAAGGGTCCACAACACATTACTTCAATACAGAAAAGGGTCCACAATACATTAGTTCAGTACGGGAAAAGGTCCACAATACATAAGTTCAATATGGAAAAGGGTCCACAATATATAAGTTCAATATGGAAAAAGGTCCACAATATATAAGTTCAATACGGAAAAGGGTCCACAATATATTAGTTCAATATGGAAAACGGTCCACAATACATTCGCTCAGTACGGAAAAAGGTCCACAATATAAAAGTTCAATATGAATTGCGGTCTACAATCTATCCATTCAACATGGAAAAAGGTCCACAATATATAAGTTCAATATGGAATAGGGTCCACAATACATTACTTCAATACAGAAAAGGGTCCACAATACATTAGTTCAGTACGGAAAATGGTCCACAATACATAAGTTCAATATGGAAAAGGGTCCACAATATGTTAGTTTGAAATGGTCCACAATATATCAGTTCAATATGGAAAAAGGTCCACAATATATTAGTTCAATATGGAAAACGGTCCACAATACATTCGCTCAGTACGGAAAAAGGTCCACAATATAAAAGTTCAGTATGGATTGCGGTCTACAATCTATCCATTCAACATGGAAAAAGGTCCACAATAAGGTCCACAATATATAAGTTCAATATGGAATAGGGTCCACAATACACTACTTCAATACAGAAAAGGGTCCACAATACATTAGTTCAGTACGGAAAATGGTCCACAATATAAAAGTTCAATATGGAAAAGGGTCCACAATATATAAGTTCAATACAGGAAAGGGTCCACAATACATTAGTTCAGTACGGAAAAAGGTCCACAATACATAAGTTCAGTATGGAAAAGGGTCCAAAATATGTTAGTCAATACGGAAAGTGTCCATAGTTCAGTATGGAAAAGTGTCCACAATAAATTAGTTCAATATGGAAAAATGTCCACAATGTCAGTTCAATACGGAAAAGGTCCACAATATAGTAGCATTAAGGGGAGAAAATGTACAATAGTATGTTTTCCCAACATGGAAATAAATCAGAATTTATCTCTAGGGCACAAACCAACTAAAGACATAATCATGTAAGGATATTGTCCTAGTTTTAAATACACCAAAGAATAAGTGAACATCACTAATACTTATTTTTAATGGCACAATTACATTTATTTACCTTGAGAGAACATCAGATCCATTTATCTTGTCTGTATTAGAAACTTCAATGTCCCCAGTATTCACAATGAAAAATCTGGAAACTTAACCTAAAAAAAATAAAATTAAAATTAAAAAAAAAAGTAAAACAAGAATTGAGTATTTACTAGGTATGTATACAAAAATTTCTGAGGGGGGCGGGACTTTTGACGTAACAATTTTTGCATGTGTGACTAAATTTTTTACTTACTTTGACACATTATACGTATATTATAGTCAAATTCATGTCAGGATGAATAAAATCTAGCATAATTCTGCTTTAATAGAAAGGGTTAAACTCAAGCTATTGGGGGGTGGGGGGGATCCCAATGCCATCTCTCCCCTTCCCCCCAATCACTATCTGTATACATCCATAATTACAATGACATAGCAGGGTTTCATACAGAGGCATTTCCGTAAAATCAAAAATGTACAGTATAGCCCAAACATTTTTTTTTTTTGGTTTTCTTTTTATTGGCCCACAGGTATCTCCTACCCTTTAGCTACACTGACACCAAATTTGAGTGGCTGAAACCGTTGTTAAAGGTCCGAGCGCCCCGTTTAAACACAGTCACCTTTTACTCTCTATTTTGACCTTCCTTGCGTGCACGGAAATCCAACCCGCGCGTAATTGAAAATCGTGGGAGAATTCAATTTGTTGCCTAGCAACAAATTACCCCTACCTCGGATAATCGCGGGTAAATTCTTATAAGTTTTTGTTATAGCATTGCAGCAACAGAATAGAAATAATAAATGTGAATAATCAAGCTATATAGGTTGATGTTGCTATTTATGGAGTCTTGTAGTTGGAGTCTGCAGACCTGGAGACTCCTCCTTGGACTATTTTTGTGAAGACTCTAGAAGAATCAGCAAGTCTCTGACTGGACAAAGGTTTCAGTGATGATGAGGACTTCTGTCACACTGCAACAAGAGAAGGCAACACATTTTGAAAGTCCATCATTTTTGTTCATTGATTTAAAGAGATTCCTATTGTTCATTTGTTCCAAACAGGCAACAAGCTGGCTGCAAGACAAATATAACCTAAACTTAGCTAGCCAGTGAACTAACAAACCAAGCTAGTTGATCATTTCTAAAAGAGTGACTGTATATGACTTACTGTAACTATCAAACTGTTGGAAACAAAAAAAAAGAAAAAAAAAGCACAAACGGCCTGCAAAATTATGTCTATACGCATCCAGTGCTATTTAAAGACATACCTGTCTAGTACTCTTACACAATGTAGGGTCTAAACTGATAAGGCCTCCCCCATGAAGTAAGGAGGCCCCAACTATAACTTACTGCCGTTCAGCTGATCGCCACCATTTTCCAAGCATAAGTAACAGTCTTACGTAACCCGTAACACGGACTTCCGGTTAGATTACGGAATTCAACGTTAACTCCGCGAGAAATTGAATAAGAAGTTTTAATTGCAGTTTTCTCAAAATAACTGTGCTCAAGTTGGTCAGATTGCCGCTCGTATATTTAGTGAACCAAGCAGCGCCTGCCTATAAACTTGGTATCAAAATACTCCATAAGAAGTGCTCTACACAGTGGTTTGAATAACTCATTTTTCATTTTTTTTACGGAAATGGTCCCTTTTCCTAGGCACTGTCACAATTGAGGTCCTTCAATTGCAATACGCATTAGTTTTCCAAGATTGGTGTCACTAATTCTAGACCTGAGACGATTTTTAATTACATGGGTGTGATTTCAGCAAAATCGGGTGTCTAATAATGTAGTGACTATTTAACTACACCCAAAGATGAAAGTAATTGAAATTAATAATAGGGAGAAGGCACAGTCCAGCTCAGCTTGCCCCTTAATGCTCATCTTAAATTCGGCATAGTTGGTGTTGGAAAGGAATACATGTCACTCATTACTGCAGCTGCAAGACATTGCAATTTGTATAAGAAGAAAATTAAAACTAAATATTCATTGAAACACATTTCTTACTGGAATGATTGATAGCTTATGAGCATACATGTAGTTTTTGGTATAGAGTGCAAAAACATTTAAAGTTAAGATGCAGAATTCAATCTTGGAATCAAGACAGTTTTCAGCAATAATTCTGAGAGTTGTCATGGTTTAACTTATTTCATACCATAGTTCAATTACCTTTTCAAAGAGTGTAAAAACTGGAATAATGACAGGATATTGTTGCTGGAAGACACCATTGCTAAGGACAGTAAAAATATATGACAATCAAATTAATAAAATGGCAGAGTTCAAATTATCTGAGAAGATTAAGCTACAGTTGTGCTGCTTAGCCCACATAATATCGTGCTTATAGTTATTTTTGTTACACTTAATAAAAGCTTAGAGTCACTAAAACTATCACTATGATGTAAATGTAAATAAATAAGCCTCATTCAGTATAGTAACGATGGCTGCTTCTGTCCAACAGTGTTCATTAAACACAATAATAAGAACATGATGGCCACTATGACCGTGGCTGTTAACTGGGAGATCACCAGAGCCGGGTAGAAGTAAGCTGCCACCAGAGTTCTGGCAGGCTGATGTAGGTCCTAGCCTCAGGTTATTAGGCCTTAGAGGGGTTGGTAGACACAGCACTTAGCGTATATTTCAATACTATAACCAGAACTGAGTAACAGAAAGTGCAGACAGCCAGATATATAGAAAACTGTCCGAATGTGGCATGAATGATTCAGAACATAAGGTGGTGTATAGAGGGACATGGGAGTGAAGGGAAATAACATAAATGCATTAGTTACAGTGTTCAAGTTACAATTAGTGAATTGGATGGAAATGTGTGCAACTGAGTGTATGTGTAAGTTTGTGTGCCGGCTATAGAAGGAGACTGTCTCCCAGGCATCATCCCTGTATACACAAAGTGCCACACCCACACCACAGGTAGAGGCATCACAATGGACTGAAATTCACATGGAACAATTCATTTGGTGAAAGCACAAATTTCTGAGATGATATTACATAAGGCATTGTTCATGTCATTCGTCTATACAACTGTATTAGGTGAAGAACATTTTGTGTATTCAGTCAATGAAATACATATATCTGCAAAGGAAGGTATAAACTTCTGGTAGTAGTTAGCCAATCCAATGAAGGAGTGCAGCTGATGAATGGTGTTGGGATATACAAAGTTCTTAAACTAGTTGATACGAGCATCCGGAATAGACAGTGAGTCATTACCAACAATATACCCGAGAAACTCAAAAATGATTTGTAACCCCAGAAACGTTAAAAAAAAAAAAGCAAAAAAAAACTTCTTAACAGTTAACCTATGCTGTTCCAAATGAGACAAAACGGACTCTATATGGCTGATATGCTCTGACCAAGAATTAGAGAATATTACATCATCAATAAATGTTGAGCAAAAATCTTCTAGGTGCAACAGAACAGTCTGCATCAGCAGCTGGAATGTAGCCGGTGCATTTTTCAAGCCAAAGGGCATTTTTTTTGTACTGGAATATTCCATAGCAACATGAGAAGGCTGTGAGGTGCTTGGCATCAGGATGCATAGGGACCTGGTGAAACCCATTGCAAAGGTCCATGTTTGGGACTATCCAGAAAGTTAAGGACTTCATCCCAGCGTAGTATGTTGATGCGCACTACACTTGACTAAACAGAAGCAAAGTGTCTAGTGCAATGAAGACCCACTGCGAGTATGGTAATGTCAGAGTTCCAGAAAGAAAGTCAACTCAATGACCTGACTCTGTCAGAAGAATTCTATACAAGACAATAGAGACAGAGGTCGTAAATCTCTCCTCGTTCTCCCGTTGACTGGATCCTCTGAATATAGGTTGTCCACTAGCTAAGAGACAGACTCGATATTTAATATTACCAAGTAGGTAGAATAATATTGATTGACCAACATGAGGTATGCACAGTAAGAGATAAAACTTGTAACTAAGGTGAATGACAGTGATCTAGGTGATATAATATACAAACAAAGAATGAAAGATCGACGATGCACAAGGATTGACGGTACACGTAAAAAAGAATAAGAATAAATGAGCACACTAGAATGATAATGTTAATGAAATAAAATGTATTGTTATAGTTGTCCTGGCAGTTAAGAGTTTGACAACTATGTAACACGATTTACTCTACAACAGTAACACAGCCAGAAACTGGTGATGGTGAAGGAGTTGGTGACTGAATGTGTGGTGTCAGTGTCTGAATGAGGTGACATTACAAAGGTTAATTATTGTTAAAAATGAAGTTGTATATAATTCCATCTTATTTATATTTAAAAGTTTATTGGTGCTGTTGTTGGTATTTTCTCTCATTTTTTTATTTTTATTAAATTAATTTATTCATTTTCGTTTTATTTAGTTATTTAGTATTATTATTTTACCTATTCCATGCAGAGTAAGAAAAGACCCCCTGCAGATCTTCTTCCCCAGATGATAGAAGGTGTTGACTCTAGTTGTTCTACGCTGTGTAGGTGTGTGTTTGTGGCTGGGACCGATTACTTCATCCACAGACAGAAACGCTTGAATTTGGCCAAGGACTACCAGGTCCAGCTGCTCCCTCGTCAGCGCACTGGCCTCATCCCGCTTAGACAAATAGAAGTCTCTGTCAAACTGAGCAGAGCACTTGGTGACAACCACAGCCCCGGGCTAAAAACTGGTCTAACTGCTCAGTTGAGGTAAGTCGTTTCGTCCTTGCTGGGTGATGGCTTTCTTGACCTCTTCCTTTCCTTACACAGATGATGCTGCTCCGTCGGCAGGCAACGGACACAGTATCGGAAGGGGAAAGAAAAGTGGTGTCGGAACAAGGTGGTGACAAGAAAACAGATGAGTGGTCAGGATGAAATGATGAAGGCTCGATGTCTGGTACAGAGCAGTCCAAAGAATCCAGAGTATCATAGAGGTCATCTTCGTCTTCAAACAGTGGAGTAGCAGAGCCTGACTCTGCTGATGAGACATCCCTAGAAGCTTTATAATAAGTTGTTTTGTTATTTAAATTAAATTTATTACCTTCATAATAGTTGGTAAAATGGCCATCAAACTCAGAACAAAATGAAAATAACTGCAGGAATAACAAAAGATCTGGCCTAAATAAGGTAAATAAACGATCCACAATATACTAGCTCCAGCTAAATTTCAACTATTAACTAGTTTCTTAAACACGAATGTCGTATAAAAGGGGGTAGCCGGGGACATATTTCGCGATAAGTGGAAAATGGCCGCTGACAGTTTTTGTCACCGACTCCCCTTTAGTAGCATTACAGCAACTTAGCGCACACAAAAGCTTGGAAACAAAGTCATGAGCATCTTAACAGAAGACAAAATAAAAATAATAAAACAAGGGAACCAACAAATGGCGGGCTCTAAATAGAGATGAAAAGTACTGTTTGCCATTGACGCAGCTAAATTCAACTGCAAAAGATATACAGTGTGCTGTCAGAGTTCTCCAAGATACTATCCTGGAGTTCATCTTCAATCAAAAAATACTTTGGTACATACACAAGCAGGGTTTCATACAGGATTTGCGTTTAGGGTGGGGAAAATTGGGATTGTATGAAACAGTCCTGATTTTTTAAGTACTTCAATGAAATGTAATATATTTAACAGCGTTTAATCTAATGAGGGGACATAGGAAAAACTTCTCTCCCCCTTCCCCCCACCTCCCACATCCAATCCAGAATTATTCTTCAAAGATATTGTCAAAATAAGCAGAATTGCAATGAAAATCAGGTCAATTAACATAGAGCAAACAAATTCAGTGTGCCCTAAACTTACCTGAATTAAAAATTACTAAGCCAAGTGACACAAGGTGGCTTTCCCATGAGAGGTGTGTGAGAGCAATTAAAAAAGAACTTCCTGCCCTCATTACTACATTACAACACCTTCATGAAGTTTCAGGAGATGCCGAATCCTATGGTCTCAGCTTACTCTTAGCTAGTCAGGTAGGAATAGCTAGTATTGTGGTTCTCTCTTGAGTTCTCCACATTCTAGCCAAAATGAGTGCCTCAATGCAGATGAAGGTGGCAGATTTTAGCAAACTGCCCATTCTTTTGGAAGCAACTGTTGACTCCTTGAAAAGCTTAAAGGAAGAAACTAGTGATTGGTTGTCAGAGGTTAAATCTACTACATCTTCCCTAGAAAATGACTACAGCATAACAATTGGCAATGGTTATGGTCCATCTAGGAGCCATAAAAATATCACTGATGTCTCCATATATCGTACCCACGTCGCACTTCCCTTTATTGATGTGCTATTGGAGAACATTGACAGAAGGTTTAACAGTAATGCTGTGAAAATCTTGACAGCAATGTCAGTGTTCAACCCTTCTCTGCTTCCAGCAAAGGAAGACTTAAGTTCTTACGGAGTGGACAAGATAAGTTGCTTAGGAGACTTCTACGGTAAGCCAGCTGAAGTTGAGTTTGATGGAATAACTTATTCCTCAACACCTCTGCTAAACAAGGACGATTTAATATCAGAGTGGGCTATATTCAAGAGAGCATTGCTTCAAGAAAGAGATGAAATTATGAAGTCAAAATCACTGGAGAAAGCACCAGAGTTCCAAGAAGTATTAGAAGAACTGAAACGTTCAGCTGCTTACACTGGAATTTTTTCAGAGACGTTTAAACTGATTGACATTATGCTTTCGATTCCAGTTGGTACAGCCACAGCTAAGAGATCTTTTAGTGAAATGAAACTCATAAAAACTAGATTACGAAGCCGGCTGACAGAACAGAACTTGGCACGGTTAATGAGAATTGCCATTGAAGGTCCTGAACTGAACGAAATAAACTTTAGTGAAATATTAGATGTATTCAAACAAAGCAATCATAGAATCATACTTTAAGAGTGACTTTATTTAACGTGTCTTTGTTCTTATGGTATTGCTATTATGAATTCAAATCTATTAAATAATTGAATGAGAAAAATCTTTGGGGGGGGGAGGATTTTCTTTTGGGGGGGATATCCCAGGTTCCCCCCCCCCCCTCTATGAAACCCTGCACAAGGCATTTATAGATGGACTTGAGTATTACTCGCAAAAATGATTACATATAGCTGTTTTTTAGTTAGGGCACTTGTTGTAAACATGGTGTGGATCGACTTGAAAGGATAGTGAGCTACGTATAATGGAGGGTTCTCTTTGCGCAGCTACTATATTTTAATTTGAATAGGAGCTAGAGGTCAAAGGGCATGCCGGGGATTCTTCCATTTATACCCGGACCTCCGAAAGGAGTTCAGAATGTGGTATACGAGGACACAGATTTCGCGTACGGAGAATAGCATTGAATTATAAAACCGACCTCTAAGTTTAACAGGTCACTTGAATCCATAATAATAAAATTAGCAGGTAAAGGACAATAACCAGGACTATGATATGACAATTAGCAGGTGAAAGACATTGCCAGCAAGATTAAGTTAAATCTTGCAGCTTAACTGAACTGGTCATTAGAATTTGGTAAATACACTGATGACTCATGTAGAGATCTGGCCAACAAATACACATCCATAAAGCCAGTAAGTAGCTTCTTACCCAGTAGGAGGAGCTCATGACAACAGAATGAGACGTGAAATTCGTTGCTTATTATCCATACTGAATTAAACTCCTACATCACAAATAGTAAATATTCAATAACTATTGGTGAGCTTAGCAAAAATAAAAAACAAAACAAAAAACAACAACAAAAAAACAAAAAAAACCTAGCTATATATAACTGAAGCACCTACTCATGAACCCTCAGCACTACTATGCACTAGCTAGTCTACAAAATCATTTCTCAGGCCACACGAATAATAATTCATTTGGCCATTCCTAGTCAAGTATCAATACTGCTCCAGCAATGAAACTGGTAGATGTAAATGTTATCTTCATAAGGAGTAGCTAAACATGCAGGAACACAAAGCCAACCAGAACCTCAGGTAAGCCTAATGGTTTTCGGCACATATGCTTGAGGCTTGTGAGCAGACAAGAAATTAGTAAATTAACACTGGTGGACATTACAGATGAATGGAAGTGATAAAAGCATAAACCACTGCCTCAAATCTCTCTGCACAAGGCTTAGGATGTCTAACACAAGATTTTCAATAGAACACTCACAACACCACTGAACTGATACATGTGCCTTTACCATGTGACAACAGTCAATCCTGAACAGTATAATACCATGCAACTGATACATATGGTGCCATATGTAATAACCAAGTCAAGCCTTCACCTGTACCATATCTATAATGACTTACGTATATAATAAAACCAGCAACCTGTTTTGTTTTTTGTTTTTTCATTTTAAGGCCATATAAACACAATGTGTCTCCTGTTATTCCTCTCACCCTACATAATAGCAACTCAAAGGTCACACAGATGTGACGTAATTAGTTATGCACTGGTCATGATCATAAAATCTTCCAATCACCTCAAACATAACTACACGAAACTAAAACAAAGGGACCACATACCTTCCCAATTGAGGCTTACGTCTTACTTATAGGGCTCACAAGTAGTATCTAGCATGAGTGTGTGCACACACATACCCTATGCTACCTCCTCAGAAATAATGATAAACTCTATTTCCCAAAATCTGGTCCATCTGCCCAATAGCACATGGTAGTACAGCTGGGAACTATACTGATATTATCATTGCTCTTTGACAAAAGCCCTATATCGTAGAGACAATATTTCAATTGTAGTCACACGGTATTACCGGTTTCTTACCAAACGTTAGCACAGGTCACAAAATTAATGCCGGAGCATCATGGCAAGACAATTATGAGGTACAGCTGCCTTTGTTGCCTGTATACGTGGCTATAACGTAAAGCTGTGCTATATACTGGAATGTAGTTAATACCGACTATTTTGTACAACACCACCGTACTATATATATCGAGTGCATGTAACCACCGAATTACCGACTGCTCGATTTCTGCGTGGCGCGCCTTTTAAATTCCGGATTTGTTCTAAATGACGCGCGCAATAACTGAGTTTGCAAAAACGCAGAAAGAGACGGCCACAGCAGTGCTGAAGAAATTGTGGACATTGGTACTGTTTGCCAGTTCTATCGCTGCTAAGCATGGTAACATTTCCAATCTGCTCATTCATCTGTCTTCATAAGAAAAGAAGCTAAACTGGCCAGAAACACTCACACATTTATAATGCGATACTTCACTTCTTTCAACTCCGTTAACTTTCCCTATAAAGCAAACTACATCAATGTCTGCAAGAAATTAGTTGCTCACGTGATTATGATGTGATGCTAGCCACAAAAGCTGGTACCTATGCAGAGTTTAAGCTTCGCATTTTCTCAAGAATCAGACCGAAATTTAAAAAAAGCATAATAAAAGGTCTTAATCGTCATTGTAAGTTCATACCTAAATCAACAGTTAATTGTCAGTAATCTCCAAAATCAGAGCGTGACAGACAGACCGACAGACAGACCGACAGACAGACAGGATGACTACTATAACCCTCTCTTGCATGAGCGCTGAGGTTTAATCACCATCATTTGCAGACCAACACAACCCACATACCCTATTACATTACACACACAGCTCAATGTCCTTAGACCACAATTCAATGTAATTAAATGCATTATGAAAGCAGACTGAAATTTAAACCTTTGTGGGTCATGATCATTGATCATACTTGTTCGTAAAAATAGCCTCAAATAAATCACATACATACCTAGGTACACCTCCTGACACATCTCACTTCAAGAATTGAATTGTGTAGTGGAGAAAATGAAGTTACAGAGTGTCAACTTCACAAAATAAATTACAGCTGCTCAGGTTTTCCAGGTACAAGCCACCACATCTAACCACATACAACCACATACATCATATACAGCTCAGACTGAACTCTGTAACACAATGCATACACACAATGCACAACTATTGAAGGTGTAAAAACATCAGTGTACCAAAAAAAAAATAATAAAACGTGAACTTGACAACAGACCTATGGAATGAAGTCTTGGTTTATTTTTAGGCCAAACAAACTTGTTTCTCATCTGCACCTTCCTGGGTGATACAGCCACTTCAAAATGTATTATGCAGGTCAAGCCCACTGCTTTAACCACACCCCTACTACCTCATACTTGTTATATACCATTTTAATATTTTTCCTATAGGTCAACTACATTATCGCAATTTCCAATATAGTTGATGAGAAACAAGAAATGTGGTTTCAATTCACACTATAATTTAGTACACTACCAGGCCAGCTATAAAACGTGGTCCATTGCACAAATGAAGACATGCATCTAAAGGAAGGTGAGTGGCTACAACTTGTGAAGAATAAAAGTGATCTATATCAAAAATTGTAAACACTATTCTTAAAGAATATTTCAAAGTTATGTAATACACAATCATAAAATTAAAAAAAAAAATCGGAAGTCTACACTACAATACAGGCTTCCATACTTACAGCAGCTTGCAAGTGGTTTTTTTCCTTCATTTTTCTTCTTTTCTTAATACTTAAGACCATCTTGGTATCTGGCAAAACTAAATAAAAATAGTTATTCTTATTACTAATGTTTAACTGGCTAGTCAATAATTCAGCCGCTATATGGAGTAAATCATCAGATATTTCTGTGATCTTAATTTTTTCAAAGCTTCTATTACAGTCTAAATTCTACCTGATCATTTAACCCTGGTTCCGTTAGAAATAATGCAAAACAAAAATTAAAGTTTACTTTAGCATCCTTAAGCTCTACTACACTTCAATATCTCTTGAGTGGTATAGACTAGATAGGTTCCACTTAGTGTCCTAAATTACTATTTTTAAGAAACATTTCATGTTGTGTGTGTGTGGTCCTATAAAATGAGACCACACACACGATACACATAATTAAACGTAAGTGCAACTAGAAAACTAAACACTACTAATCTCTTAGCTACATCACCTAATCAAATAATAAAGAAAGCTCAGGGTACCAAATTTTACTATTATTAGCAAGAGCCAAAGTAACACTAATGCTCGTACAGTCACTAGTCTCACAAGAGCTAGTATGTACGCAGTTTCAAACTCCCCCCCCCCCCAAAAAAAAACAACAACCTCTAACCTTCTTCTAGCGTTGCTATCGCAGTCTCTTTCATATTCACCGGACACTAGCTAACTCCATCTAGAGCGCACACGGTAGCATGGCCAATTTCAGAAGGCGTGGACTGTTGCTATAGTTACAGTTACTTAAAAAACAATCGGAAAGTTCACTGATTTTCGTAAGTGGGACTGTATGAAGCTCGTCAGTTATTTTAGGAGGGGGGGGGGTGGGTGGGGGAAACTGTGAGACTGCAGACATATATTGCCCTCTCTCAAGATTAAGCATCTTTAAAGTGTTCTGATAAACCTGTCAACATTCAGTTGATTATCTGTATAAATATTCATGCAAATGTTTCCTATTGGGACTCATGGGCTGAGCTGCAAGTTCAGTGTAGGCAGACAATGATATCATCCACCTCCTCTGTCAGCAGCTAAAGCCTCCAGATTGAAACCTCCTGGCTTTCCAGATCCGATGGTAAATGACCGGATTGCATGACTTTAGTGCCATGGAGTGCTGGAAAACCTTTTGTATAGAATGATGCCACCTGTCCAGACACTCTTACAGGAGTCAAGTCACCAGATATGCATGTTGTGTGGCTGCTTTTGCATAAGACAAGAAGTCCGGGGGGGGGAGCACTAGGCAGATGTGTCTCTGGCAACTTATGTGGTACTAGCTACTTCCTTCAGAAACTCTCAGTGGCAGTTCAGCCGGGAATGCCACAGCCACTTTGGTTTGTGCCTATCTATCCTTGGATTTTTAATAATTTAAAAATGGTTAGCTATTATTATTATTATTATTATTATTATTATTATTTATTGATAATTGTTACTCATGTTAGCTTCTTAAATAAAGTTACAAGTTTGTTCGATATCGTTTTTAGTGATTGATATATTGAAAGTTTTATAGCTCTACTGATCAGACTTCTGAGTTGACTATTCTGCATGCCTCAAGTGATCGTGAGTTCAACTAAAACATTTGCTACTCACATGACAAGCAGTACTTTTAATTGCATTACTTAAGATGTTACTTTCAAATATGAAAGTCACCTTGAACACCATGTCACTTCTCCAAACTAAACTTATGCTATGATGCAAATTGTGCTGTATCCACAGTTACACCACACTAAAGGGCAAAGGCTACATGCCCGAGTATGACTCCTAAAGAAAGTAGGTTGGTCTTTGTATACTATATGTTATTAATAATGGATACATTCATGTGTGTTAGGTGTTTTTCAGAGTCAGGTCATTTTTTTCTTCTTGAATCACATGCCCGGTTATGAAACTCTTAGGCAGTATACAACAGTATATTTCAACAGGTTGTCCTGAGACAAGCAGCAATAGCGATAACAAGCAAAAATTATTATTATTATTATGATATCTCATAATTATAATGATGATGATGATAATTAATAATTGTAACTTATTATAATAAAACTTTTAAATAAAATAAAAATAAAATAAAATAATATTAAAGAAATAATATGAAGTCAGGTTGTGATGCCTCCGTATACTGATACGGAGTTCCCTCGCTGAACTGCAATCGAGAGACGCTGCAGGAGATAGTCAGTTGAACGAGGTTCCCCTGTCTCCAGCCTGATCCGTCTACCCAGATCCCTTACCAAGGCCATCGACTTGGGGCCCAGCACTCCCATGGTCTCGATTGCAAGTGGAGAAAAGAAATGGCTGGGTGGAAGGCTACTATATTTATTTTATTTTCTCTTCTCTGCTGCGGCAGCCACTCTCCCTGGTGCTGGGGTAGCATCAGTTCTATAGGATGGTGCGAAGGTGTCTGGGCTTGTCGCGTCCCATACCAGCAAACGACCTGATTTCCAAGGTGCCAGGGTCACACCATCTGGTCTCCTGCCATCTGACCTGACCAGGCGGCTCCAGTCGAGACGGGATCTTGGCTGATGACAGAGCCCGCTACACGATGTCATTCAGTGCGGTATGACGTTGATATCTTCCTTCACTTTAACTATTCCTGAGCAGTGCTGGCATTGGTGTGGTCCACATATTGAGGTCCCTAGACGAAGTCCCACTGTCACCCGCACTGTCTATTATTCATACATCTCATTCCAAGAGATCAATATTATAACTTAATAAATCTCTCACCTGCACGTATGTTACAACTAAATTTTAAATGAGTTCAGTTAGTGTTTCCAATAAAGTGGAGGAATCTAGGAGTTGAACTATTCTAAACCTATATGGTCCCTTCACTGGTCGCAGCGTAGGGTATGTTATTATTACTAGAATTTCGCTGGGGCTGCACTTCAGTGCTCTTCTTTACATTTGATAAAGTTATAGCAACCGCCATAGCGTATCAGTCTCAGTATAGTAGAAATCAAATTAAAGACATGAAACCAAATTGATGATTGTGAGTTCAAAAAGAAGTGTACAAATGAAGTGGGATATGATAGAATGCATGACAACAGGTGTAAATTAACAAGTTAAACTGGAATGTTCATGGCGTCTTTTCCAGTCATCTTGAGGGGAGGGGGGGGGAAGTTCATCCTTGGTCTGGAAGATCCGTTAGCAAGAGTGGCTTTTTATGGGCACATGTACATCTATATAGTTGAGCAGCAGTCTTCCTCCTCTGCTCTTCCTTCTCCAGCCCTCTCTTTGCCTCATTCTCCAGCCTTGCTGTTCACTTTCCCCTCTAGCTACTCCTGTCCTGTGCGGTCATATACCACATCTACTCTCTCTATTCAAATCGCGTCCTGTCCCTCCATCATCTTGGACCATGAGCTTGCCTTTGCACCAGCACACACACACACACACACACACACACAATAAAAAGTATGTATATATACTTTTGGTGGATCATAAAATTTTGACATCACAATTATAA
>WLWD01001811.1_pt1 | contig 100720 bp, 49 predicted proteins | sample 6712731 | NCBI WGS metagenome assembly WLWD01 (sample SAMN12718690, study PRJNA576275) | sponge metagenome | isolation source: marine sponge | host: Mycale hentscheli | place: New Zealand: South Island, Marlborough, Capsize Point | collected 2014-11-01 | reverse complement strand
CCCCCCCCCCCCCCCCCACACACACACACACTCCCACACGTCCTACCTTGAAGAAGATTCCATCACTCCTATACACATGCTACAGCAAATACAGTATGTATATTATTATGGTGAAGAAACATATCAGAATCATTATCAAAATGGACACGTTGGTTACATGATGATCCTGCACATGTATGACAACATTCATTAATCTCATAACAGGAGTCCCCATTCAAAGTTAGAATACTGTGGTTACATGGTGACAAATACACCAGTGTTAGTTAATTTAGTCACATCACACAAAATACTGAACAAATTTGCTGTTTAGTGACACTAATGGTATGACCTCATAAAGATTTATCAGAGAATATGTCATAATAATAATGTATAGCCATCAAAAGAAACAATACATATAATGATACACAATTTGATTTGAATATGACCATGTTCTCTGTGTGTATTGAGCACAAAGTCAATTAAAAGCAAATGAATCCAACCCACCCACCACACTCACACAGCAGGGAACACTTGCCGTCGACGAGTAAAGGTGGCGTTAGTTTAAAAAAAGAAGGCGAAAGTATGAAAAGGAAGGCAAATGTGTAGCAAAGTTTAAGTCCACAACCATGATAGTAGGACAGAGAGATTCAGAAGCAGTAGTATATAATATTAATAATAATATAATAATAACACTAATAGCTAGTAATTAATAATATTAAAACAATAAAATAATAATAAAATAAATAATAATAATAACAACAACCAGCATTATAGTGCAATTGATCTTATCACAGTGAAACATGTTTTGATTAAATTGGCTCATTATATAGTGAGGTCATTATTTCAGTTTTAATTCATTTGCTGTGTCATTGCATCAGGTGATACTGTATGTTGTGGTTGTGTCACTATGGTAACAATATAACTAATCCTCAAGCATAGTGGTAAGAATGCTGAGTCATTCTCATTGTACCAATGTTATCCAATTGCAACTGGACTCTGAACTTACTCATGAGATCATCTGTGCTTGTGTCTCTCACATACACACAAGCAAACACACAAATATCTGTAAGTTTTCTTTATACTATACTATAAATTTTCTTAGTTACGTGTGTGCATATGTATATGCATACACAGTTAATACGTTATTGATTGTCAACATTGTAATAATGTCATGCATGCTCAGCTGTGAGATCATATATTTTAAATTACATTAAATAGAAATGTGTGCTTGTTGTATGTGTGTATGTGTGTGTTATATGCGTATGTGTGTGTGTGTGTCATAATCTATACTACATGGTTCCCATTGAAGTCAATGTAACGAGGTAAGGGGGTAGGTTAAACGGAAAGCTATAGCTATAGAATATAAGTTAGCTACTGTAGTTTTGATATTAATAACTACTACATAGCTATCTTACCCGTTCTTCAGTATACACATATTTAGCTCCTCTTCATAGGTGCATCAGAAATGCTAAATATATAATTTTTGCTATGTTGATGGTGTCCAGTTAAATCAATGTGAAACTGAAGATGGTCCTCGGACTGAATGTTCTTCTTTCTACGAAAATTCCTTGCTACGAACCAGCTGAATAACCTCTTAACCAGTTAAATCAACACAATGTTTTTGGTTACCTTTTCAACAGAATGACAATGTCATATAGTTAAATGGATATTGCAGCAACACGGCCTTGTTGATGCATAACGGAACTTTCTGTATCATACAGTCACAATTATGCCGTAACATTATGCCTGGACAGTGTTTGGGGAGAGGATGAAAAAATTTTGTTTTGTTTTTCTTATCTTCAGATGCTGCCTCACCATCTCCAATTACTTTTGTTAAGTACATTACAAATAGAATGTTGTAATGTGTACAATAAGAGGCTGTAAAACAGCACCTAGTGTGTAGTACATTTATAAAAACTATGGTGGTCTGGTAGGTGTTCAGAGAAGGGACTGTCCCTACCACTTTAATAATTATTCCCTTGGGTATAGCTATAATGTTATGATGTGCATATATGGCACTATTGCCTTGGTTGGTATGTTTGTGAACCCATGGCTTCCTAATAATGAAATTGATTAAATTGAATAAAGTCTGTGAACAATATCTTAATGCATTTCCTTATTATGTTTTCAACGTGTGTATTTATGTGAGTGGATGAGCTTGTGTATGTGTGCATGCGTGTGTGTGTGTGTGTGGTGCATGTGTGAGTGCACGTGTGTGTGTGTGTGTGTGTGTGTGTATGTGTGTGTGTGTGTGTGTGTGTGTGTGTGTGTGTAGTGGTGGCTGTGTGGTGTAGTGTGTGGTTGTGTCCTTGGCTCAGGGCCTGAGGTCCCAGAGTTCAAACCTCACTCAGGCCCTATTTCCATCTGATTTTCCATCTGCCTCTCACCAGCCCCACCAGTCCACCCAGCTGTGATTGGATACCTGGCATTTGCTGGGATTTAAAGGCCTTTACTCTCAAGGTGGGACTTTGGGTGCCTATACCACTTGCTGTGAGGAAAGGCCTGTTGAGTTCCTAGCCCATGGCTCCAGGAGCTTTGCTTGCACAGCTCACAGTGCCTGCTTAGTACCTAGGCATCCTGGCTCTGCCAGGTGCGCATAATGGTTAGCGGTTGCAAGAGAATTTTGTGTGTATGTGTATGTGTGTGTGTGTGTGTTTGTGTGTGTGTGTGTATGTATGAATGTGAGGGTAGGTGTGGGGCATGAATCGCAAATACATAAAATGAGTATGTTAGAGTTTGAGTAGAGTCTACACTTTATAAAAATTATAGGCCATATGTACTTCTTGCAAATCTGATAATAACTAAGTACCCAAAATACTGGAAGTTCAATGAGTAATGAGGTTGTTAGTAAGCTTGCCCTCGAAACCCCCTGAGTACATATTACTACCACATTTATGTTATGGAAGTCAACAGTATAACTCCATGTGTAGACACATGTCTTGTGTGTGCACTGATATTCCAAACCCCAAGGGACCACATATACATGTAGCTAGGTTTTTTACAAAAGCTTCAAAATTCGTGGTCCTGATTTACATCTGGTTAAATTGAAACCATTTAAAATGTATGACACACCACAAATGGGGTGATTTGCTGGGTTGTGTGTGTATGTGTGTGCATCTGTGTTCAAGTAATGGAAGTGCATGTGCATCAGTTGAGCTAACACACGAACATTGCATCTGAACATTGAGTGGATTTGAAACAATGACTTGAACGATTCAAGTCCAATTAAACAGAGAAAGAAATCTGAACTAAGATGCAAGCAACGATCAGCCTGACAAAGTGACACCCGAAGTTAGCTCCGCCTTCTTCCTCTCATTCCTTTCTTCCCTTACAGCAGTTTATAATCATCCACAGACTGATATATTCCTTTGATTATTATACTAACTACAAAATTAGTTAAGCTCGTATTTAAAGTCTGGTTTGTTAATCTTGCTATTATTGTAAGATCTTCATCCAATGATATAATTGGTGGTTTTTTTCTGTGTATGATTATCTGGAATATAATTGTACATAGCAAAGCCAGCTAGCCTCTACAACCCCAGAAAAGATAGATGAGAGAATCACTGGCCAAAATTGAATTTTCCTACATTTCCCACACTGAAAGTATCCTTATACACCTGTCCTACGTAAGATATAGAGCCAAATTTCATGCAGTTATGAAATTTGGCTCTATCCCACATAGGGTAGGTGCAGGATAGGTACATTTACTCGCTTCATGTTTATAGCCATTTCATTATCAATTTGTAACTAACCTCACCTGTTGGAAACAAGTAAAAACATGAGATGAAAGGAAGACAAGTTTGATACATTGCATAGCCACAGCCCATACAAATGTGGCAACCTCACATCGATTATAATTCATTGTTATCTCTGAGCCAGCTTGTTTACACTACTCAGTGGTGTGCAATGGTGTACCCGAGGTGGCAGAGGGGAGCCAGGGGGGGTTTCCAATCATAGGTTTTATTTAACATTTTTTTAAATGGTTATGGCTATACATCAAAACAATTTGGTGTGATATTCACTCAATGTATATATGATACTACTGTACAGTTACTATACTCATAAAATTGTTAAATGTGATAGAAAATCCAAATCTGTGCCAATAGACTTCAGATTGCCGTGGTATCAAGGCCAACATAGAGTGAACTATTAAATTCTTGTCTCATGAACATTGTTTTCTTCAGCATGAGAAGGGCTTCCTGGCTCACCGCATCCCTCAGTTGTCACCACGGAATGGTCCATGTGCCTACACAACAGCAGGTATAACACTGATGATAAGATTGAAGCAATAATGAACTAACGATGTATATTATGTATGCAATTATACATTATATTGCTAAGAATATTTCTCAATATGTGGGGAGGGGAAAGCCTCTCTTTCCATTTCCATTAAGGCCACGATAACAAACTACCAACTGGAGCTATTTGAATACAAAATAACTCACTAGTGTTGGTTTGGAATTGGCTTCTAGTCCTTCCTACTAATGCCCATGCATTGGATATCCAGTAAACAATCACGTGACGTGTAAAGTGTGTGTGTTACAGTTACAGCTATTGCATAGCTAAAGAATAGCACAAAATATCTTAAACAACTAAATAAATTATAACTTTTACTATTATAAAATTTCAAAAACTCAGTTTTTTAGAATCTAGATGCTAGAACATTAAATTATTATCATTATTAATAATATTATTATTATTACTAGTGGTTGTAGGTAGTAGAGTATAGTAGTAGTAGTAGTACAGAAATAGTATAGTATTGTAGCTGATCATTGCTTTTTGTCATGAGCTACTGTTCACACATTTTCAAAACGGCTTTAAAAGTTACTACATAAGCTACCACAAAATGAGGTTAGAAAGAATTTTCATATGTTAGTTAAATTAATGGCCAAGAGCTACATACTTAATTGTATTGATAGGAATAAATGAACGAAATGCCGAAAATTAGGAGAATAGGAGATAGAACATTAAGTTACAGCTAACTAAATAAATGTATTTATATTTGTTATTTTTGCACAGATCTTGTAATGGTAAATTTTTCAGATATACCCTAATGTATAGCTCGCCATATGTACTGCTGCACATCACTAATAATAATTATATGTTCACATTGCATGTAACTGAATAAAACCCTTCTTAGGCTTGCCACCTACAATAATTTTTAATGTATCGTATAACTGTCTTGCTATCCTGATTTCCTGGATCCCAACACATACATACATGGCCTTGGTTAGCACTTCATATCTGTACAAAGGTATTTAAAAAGTGAAAGGGTCACCTACGTGTAAATTTGTGGCCTCATTTGCCAGATTCAGAACTCATTCCAGAGGTTTGGGTATAAAAACACAGCACAATGTAATAAATTTCATGAAATATTTTGTGAATTGTGTGCTAACCTATTTTTGACAAACATTCTTATGGTTCTGTTGATTAGCTGTTTAATTTTGGACTACACGCGTCAAGTAAACTTTTAATTTTTTACGACATTTCGACCAAGTTTGCTGGTCTTCTTCAGGTACAAGAAAAAACAAAAAAGTGAAATGAGTGGTTGAGTGACTCAGTAAAATAGGTGACTGGTTTGGCTAGGGGTGCTAAAAGGTGTTGATTGGCAGTCTAAAGGATTGGGGATAAGGAACAAAGGGAGAAAGAATAAAGGATAAAGAACTAATCAACAGAATTACCTAACCACGTCACTATGACTCTCAAGAACTACATTATAGAATTCTTATGGTTATTACCTATAGTATTATGTCGATGAAGTTTAAAACACCAATAACTATTAAAAACTTTTTATTATAAACTAGTGGTGCCACAATAATGGATTTCGTAAACTTATTCGTAATTGTTTGTGTTTGCAGAAATTCTGTTGTTTGCATGTTTCCCTTCGTATCATCTGCTGGCAGAGTTTCCATTGTACCATCAACTGTAACTACCTGGTTGTCAGATGATACTACCTCAACTGATGGTAATCTAACAGTATTATTCTCTCTGTCATAGCAGGTGACATTCACCACACTGACATTGAATGAAACTATGATTAAAGTGACAGATATTGAACTGTCTCTTGCCATGAGGATTGCTTGAACATTAAACTCGTCGCTGTCACTTAAACTTATTGTCTTAGCATCTCCAATGTTGTTAAATCTATTGAAACTAAGAAATTTTCCAGTGACTTCTACAAGCAGTGGAACTTGGCGTACCCCACACATGAATATGTGAGATAGTCCGTGGCGTACTTGTTCTGATACAACATAATCAAGGCGAATATTGGCACCTTTTGCTGCGGTATTCTTTACAGCTGACAAATGTTGAGGAAAAGCAGTACTAACGTTTTTGTTACTGATACAGTTCACTGAAAAATTGCCAGGAATCCTACCGTTATGAATTGAGATCACAAGAACCGAGTCCATTTCGGCTTCATTGTCAAATGTAGGTTGAGATGACAGCAAAGTTGCAGTATAGGTGTAATTGGCTCTCTCTTCCATCCTGACTCTTCCAACTTCATTCATACGAAAACCACTCAGAGTTTGATTGTTATATTCCCACTGTATAAATTTTCCAGCAACATTACAGCTAAAGTAATAGTCTGTGTAATTAGTTATGCTGAGTCTTCTCACCGCTGTAAGGAAACTTAACCGTTCTAAAATACAAACTTTGATCAGGACGCAGAAAAAGGTTAAACGACTTGCCAAAATGTGCATGGCCTAAAAAAATTATTTATGAATCAAAATTAACGTAGCAAAGCAAGTATAGATAATTTTATTGGTTTATAGCTACATAGCTACGATTACACAACAGTTTGAATAATATTTACCTAGTGAAAATGGAAGTTGATCTTTATACTGCAAAATAGTTTTTAGAGGGGCGCAAATCCCTCGTACTGTTGTAGCATTAGGCCTATTTATTGGCGAGCGAAGCGAGCGAGACACTATCAGGGGTAACTCAATCGAGATTTCGCTATAATTTTTATTTATTTATCTGTTTATGGGGTACGTGAGACCTCTGTTTTCGCCCGGGCTTCTAATTACGTAAGTTAGGTAAAGCGTTCACAGTTTCAGTATTTTCAATTAACGAGCGCGGAGAATCCTGTTGCAGACGCAACTTTGTTTCAACCAAAACGTTTACAGCTACTCTCAATCTTGAAACAATTGTGAAGTCTTTGTCAAGCTGCGCTTCTTTGCCACTGCTTTCGAAGTTTATTCAGGTAATTATGTTAGTTTAGTCTGGGGTCAGAGACTTTAGATTCTCTGATGCTAACTGAGAATGGAAAGGGTTACACTGTGCACTACAGTTAGATGTACTTTCTGTCCTATTTTTCTGTAAAAAGAGTCTGCTCGCTCGCCATGCATTTGCGCTATTCGAGCGCACCACTAGTATAGTATATAAGGTGCATATAAGGTTAGAATTTACTCGCACGGTTTGAAGCATCGCTGCAAAACATTTAAGGTGGTGGCTGTACAACAATTGAAGCCAAAGGAATTGTTTTAATTTGTCTTAGGCAGAAGACAACTTTTGGTCATCATAAGTATGACATTATTGTTCACATTAGCCAATACTATTTGACTAAGCTCATGTCACCAAAGAATTATAATGCACTTAGAGTATACTCAGGGTTTATTTGAGGAAACATGATTACTCCATTTTAAAACACAGTCTTAAAGTGGTATCTTGTGATAACTTTTAATTACTAGTGCTTATGTCCCACCAGATTTTTTTTATTAAACTTAGGCCACACTAAAAGTAGTCATCAGTGATCAATGTCCTATCAATAGATATATAATATATAGCAAACTTACACACACATCAATACATACATACGTACACACAGACACACATTTAGATACATACACACACACAGATTGTTTGGTGCCCTATATTATACTCCGCACCACATGACTGATATTATTGTTTTAGTTCTTTGAACAAGCACACTACAAACAAATTTGAACCAAGAAAGTCACACTCACATTGTATTTACTTGCTTTTCTAATTTTGAAGCTAGTATAGCAGTAGTGGCATGCGGCATAAAAGTGAAGCCTGACCTTTCAATACCTACAATTATTTATTCACTTAAAATAATAAAAACATTTTCTTGTTCCAACAGCCAATATTGTATTATTTCGACTTTTTCCTGAAGTCCTTTTTAGGGGTCAACATAGATCGCGCTCTCTCGCGGTGATACAATAAATACAATGTAAACAGCAATATTTCTTAAAGGTGTGCTTACTGTTTATAATTTTACTTAAATTATATAGAATTGATGTAGGATTTCATATGCAAAAAAAATGAGATTAGTCCACTCTCCTATGGATTTTGTATTAAATTGTGGGCGTGGTCTTAACAGAAAAAAAAGGCCATGGCTGTGTGCTGGCTCCTAAATCATTTCATCCACAGTAGACACATGATGATATTTATAGAGTATGCCCATGTGTAACAAATAATGTTCTTTATCAAGTCACATCACAAAATGGTAATAGAATTTACATGGGCATACTCATACTCTTCTCTTCATACATACATACATACATATATACATACATACATACATACATACATACATACATACATACATACATACATACATACACACACATACATACATACACTAACATTGAGTGTTTTACTTTGCACCAATAGTCTGCAGTTTTGTTTTCTGAGAAAACATACACTCACTTAGTAACACATGGGATGATATCATACAAAATGGGTCAATAAGTGTAACATTGAATATTCATAGGAGATTTGAACCTAGTGACAAACACACAATGTGTTTATGAAAGATACCTGAAGTGGTCGTTATGAATGCACTATTATGGTGTGGTGATGAGAATTCATCATTTCACGTGTTAGGGTTAACTAACTTGTACAAAAAAAACACAAACAATACTCTAGGTGACTAAGTGGATTGAAATTCATGTTACATATAGTAGAGGATGAAGCAATGTAGCTACAGTGTTACTAATGCAAAATACTGAGACACAAGTAAAATAAATTGCAATGAATTCAAAATACATGCATAGCAGATTGCAATTGACTGATAAATACAAAACAGGAAATAAAATAGACTGTTGGATTGTATCTCAGTCATGCCGCATCTTAACTCCACCAATACAGATGACCCACGCCCATGCAAGCACAAAGTACTGCTACTAAATTAATTTTAAATTTTTATATATTTATTTTTATATGTAAGTGTTATAATTGAATAGCAAACATAACATGCACCTATATAAAAATAGTTACATGAACATTCTTTGTCATCGGTATATTTATATAGATACAAACTCATAAATTGAGTATTTACTGCATTGTACTACAAATCATTTCAGCTAGCTTGTGTTAGTAGCTAAACTTATACAGATCAAGTTTCTTACAAGAGCGTATTTTTTAGCTGATGGTCGTGTTTCCACTTCACTCACTGAGCAAAGCACCCTCTACGCTTTAACTGATGTTCTTGACTACTTCCTCATCTCATTCTGCCTAAGTGAAGAAGGAAGCAATAGCTTCATTGCCTTCCTAATTACAATTCCTCTGTGTGTGTGTGTGTGTATGTATGTATGTGTGTGAGTGTGTGTGTATGTGTGTCGTGGTGGCTATGTGGTGTAGTGGTTGTGTCCTTGGCTCAGGATCTGAAGTCCTGAGTTCAAGCCCCCACTCAGGCAATTTTCCATATTGAGACTTTACAACCCCGTAGTAAGTAACACCAGGAGGGAGTAGCACTTATCACAACCACCGTCTCTTGAGAGTATCACCATTGTCCACAGATTTATAATTAGGCCCTTGTAAGGTGCCAGTAGCGGTGTTATCACAACTTTTTACAATGGGGAAAGAAGAAAAGTGGGAGGCAATACAGCAAAAACCTTCTCAATATTCTCCTTATCAGTACCCGTGTACACACACACACATACACACACACACACACACAGGTACTTGAAAGGTATTCGTGGATAGTGGGCAAAGACAATAATCAGTGGTGTCACAGAGTTGCCAGAGGTGGGGGGCGGGGTGGTATATGACAGTTCACTGCAATAAATTATTTTTAATACTCTAGGGAACAATTGTCCCCCACAGCCACCCTGGTTTTTACACTGTGTTTTCACATACTCTAGTGTATCTATCTGTCACTAAGATTGTAGGGTCATTCCAGTATTTTGGGGACCCCATTTTTTTGCATTTACTTAGAATTATAATCATTATAGCTACAATCAGTCAAAAAGATAATCAGCATGATAATGCGAATATTTTAGTCTATAGTGACATTATTTTAAAGAAATTATGTTGAAAATATATATATATGTACCTCCTATATTCCCAGCTAAATTTTCTCGTAACCTGCAGGGTAGCACATTTTATTAAACTGTTGTATTATCAGGCCTGTAGCCAGGAGTTTGCACAGGGGGGTTCGGATTAGAAACGCAAGAAAGCCACACCTACTTTTGTTTTCTTCGTTTATGCTTTAAAAAACGAAAAAGAAGGAGGGAAATATGCCAAAATTATGTCTGACGCTCTCTGTGTTCTATTGATAAATTCAGTGAACACTGCTGACTATCAGCAATAAGCGGTAAACTGCTAAGGCTATATCATTCTCGTGTAACCAGGGTTCTAACCACTACCGTGAGCTGTACACAAACCGTGAACCATTAATAGGCCTTTCGTACTATAAGTTATCTAATAAGTACATTACACACACCATAAAAAGAATAGTTGTAGCGTAGCTTGCTTTATTAGTGCCATAACGAGAGCGATGTTTTGAAATCAAGGAGCTCAATGTTTATTTGAAAGCTTGGAATCAGACTAGACCGTCCACATAGAGTATGAGGTATATCCTGGGATGTATAATTATTATAGCTAAATTGCAGAATATTCCATTGCGATTTAGACACGATCGATCATAAGTCGACATGCCATAAGTTAATGTGAGGTGTGGCTAAATAATTTACTTCCGGTCACTCAAAACTCAAAAGGGGGGGTTCGACTAAACCCCCCCCCCCCCCCCCCCCCCCCCCCCCCCCACCCCCGAACAGCTAAGGGTATGATTATAATATTTTTTTCTATGCTAACTATATTCAAATTGCCCAATCAGATTGTCCAATTCAGGGTGAATATTATATTTCACCCACCTCTTAATAGGTGAATAAGAAGAGACCTATAAAACATGGGTTTCCTGAAGCCAAGTGCCATAATACACCCTTGGGCTTTTGAGATTGACCTCCAAGTCATGGTGTAGCTAACCTATAGAAATATAGTATATGAAGTGTGTCATGGTTACAAAGTTGAACTATTTTGACTGTTACATTTGGATCAAATAAAATTTCCTTCATAATATATTATATCTGAAAGTTTTCAAATCCCTTAAGAAACCAATCCTAATTAAACAATAATTTATCAAAAATGTTATGTTTAATGTACATTTAACATCACCAAAATGTAGTTTTAGTATAATGTATCTGTTCGTTTAATTGTTTGTATATCTTCATATGCAATATTAGTGGACACTTCAATTTTCCTTTCTAAACTAATGTCTTCGTAAACTGGAACATTTGTTTCATGATTACTAGTGTGTTGAATATATTGTTTTTTTATTCTTTTGATAATGAAACCCAAACTTGATCCAGTTATCCCAACAACTACTCCAAGCAAACATGCTGATGCAGCGATACTTGAAACAATTGCAACATTGATACATTTCCATTGATTATCTCTTATACAAGCAGAACAATTATAATTTGTCATCTGTGTGTAAAGAAAAAATTATGAAATAATATTACAATGCATACATTATATTATAAGAATCAAGAATAATATCTAAACATTCTTTCAGTATTCAATAATAACAACCAACAACCAGTCCGCTCACCTTCTAAATTTGTAATTGAATTTATAACACAAAATGATAATTCCTGTAGTTAAAGCTTTTTGAAGACAACAAACCTATTACAATTGTTTGAATAAATGTACGTACATTTATTCAAACAATTGTAATAGGTTTGTTGTCTTCAAAAAGCTTTAACTATAGGAATTATCATTTTGGAATCAGATATAAAAAGTTATACGCACTATAAACTGACTCATAAAAATCTATAATTATTACGTACCTGTTCAAAATCAACATCATTATCTGAAGAAAAAAAAAGATGTTAATATTCATGAAGCAATATACATTTGACCATCAAGTATATTAGCACAGGATCCAGTAGTTAGCATAAGAAATGTTGTGCAATGCGTACTTAAAAACTATGTATACCAAAACAAAAATTAATGCATGATATAATATGCTAAAATACTATTTTAGTAGTATTGGTGGGTTAAATGAATAACAATCTCATGGATTGGCACCGACAGCTATACCACATAGATTTACTCGTGGTAAGACGGTTATCAGCTTCGGGTTACAGAAATATAAGGGCATCACTGAGATACAGAGCAGATGTGTTTTCGCATAGGTGTAACAAACAAATCTAGGCTTAGTAGTTGTTGAGGTTGCTTTATCAACTCTGTATATTGTTGAAGGTATCAAATCTGGTGGGGTGAAGGAAGTTGCTTGAAATGGTGGGTGGTGGGGGGGGGGGGGGTGCACCGTACCACAGCCAATATACTCCCACAAAATCCAGTGAACTAGTGAAAGCTGAATGTGATGGCTAGATTGGGTTAAGTGATTGAGAAACTGGTAGGCATGTCAGAAGGGGAGAGTAGAGTAGTCTTTTAGAAAGAGATGCTGTGACGGATGTAGAGGGTGGAGTTGAACACAAAAGTGCTGGCTCTTCAAGTGATCTGGTGACTGTATTCCTGTCATAATTTACTTTCCAGGTGTAAAACTCATCAGATTGTTTTATAACATTGTATGGGCTGTCATATGGCTGCTAAAAAAAAAATTCACAGTAAGACATCTGACTAGCTAGTCTCCAAACACTTGTTGATGAAAGTGGCTAATTGTGAATGATGGCATGATGTTGTAGACTTGAGCTTTGCAACATATCGAGAAAATCAAGGGAATCTAATGCAAAAACTGACTTGCTTATGTTGATAGCAAGACAATCATCAGCTAACCACTCAAATATTGTAGAAACATACTCCGAGATAATCCTTCCATGTATCACTGGCAATAAGCATGTCATCAATGTATACAAACGGAAATCCAACAGGTGGGGCATCACAGTTCACTGAAGGGGTCATCCCACCCTATGTTGACCTATGGGGTCATTACACACTGTGGACAATGACTGGGGGTCAACCTATACTAGTGTATAATGACTGGGGGTCATTTTTAAGGGGGATCACCTGACACTGTGGCACCTAATTCCAAGTAAAACTAGTAAATTGTTTTGTTATATTATATTCACTTACTTAAAGGTTCAGAGTCTAAGGACAAAAAGTGATTTTGCTCCTACTGACTAAGGTAGTCAGTTGGAAATACAGCTCAAGTCAGAAATTCATGCCAAGCTGAGGGGGACCTATTTGGATGAAATATACTGTCATGTCATTTTCCCAGTAAAAGTCTAGCTGTTGGAATAGTGACCGTATAACATTGACTTTGGTGTGTGTTGATTGATTCATGCTTAGGCTGCTAATTGTGGATAGTACGGCATAGACAGCAGATCAATCCTTAATCAGTACATGGGTGTCTCACTTGGGCATGACCTCCAGACAGTATCACTACAGAAAGAGACAAGTATTTTGAGTAATACATACTACAAAAAAGGCACAGTAGATACATTTTCAATGGATCATACAGTGTGTTACTAGCTTTTCTATGCCTAGGGACACTTTAAGCCAAGCAAGTTTTAGTAGCATTTTACAAGCGTTCAATAGCTCCTTTTGAAGCTGAAACTTCATGATATCAATTCTATGTAAACAAACTGGCAACAATACTCATTGGTAGAAGTTGTTTCAAAGTGGGAGACACCATGTACCACACAACAATTGACACTTATGAAAATCATTTATAATGTTTACAATATATACAACTTAACATTAACTGAACAAAGTAAAACAGTTTATAAAGTCATAGCGACAACACAAACAATAGAGAGTGTTGTGGGACTGCGGCTAAGTGATAAATTTGTGACTATCCCAGATCTTAAGACAGTGGGCAAGTATAAGATCAAGAAACATGAACAGATTTTCATGTTGGTAAACCCAATGTCCTCGATGTTAAATACCAAGTTGAAGTATGTACTTAATAATCATAGAATAAGTCAAAAGGATGAACTTTCACATATCCACACAATGTTGATCTCATACCATGCTTTTTAATCACAATAGAATTGTTATTCAAGACCAAGTTAAGGTCTTTACAAACCAAGACTAAACTTTCAAATTGGTTACCCAACATCTAGGGTTAACTCATCTTACTGTAATACCCTTACTTAATAAGTCGTCTCTCAGAATAGTTCATATGTTGAACCAGCACTCTCCTCGATTGATCAGAAGCGAGCAACTGGCTGGTATGCAATGTTTTCAATCAAATGAATCCTTATAGTCAGGTGGCTTAAGAAAAAAATGGGGACATGGCGAATAAAAGCACCAAATTTTGCACAGCTATTTACCAAGATGAATGAAGTAATTTTAGGGTAGGTACCACTGCCCAATCATATCCTAACACTTGGTGGGAGCCAAAATATTAAGGATAAAGGTAATCAAATGATAGCGAAAATTTTATTTTTTGTTTGACCATAGCAAATATTAAAAGTGTGGGGGAGATGATTTATCATTGCCTATAATATATAATTAGTAGTTCATCAAAATAACTATTTTTCACATTTTTTACAGCTGCATAGTTCAGTACATTTCCATTTTGCCTTCTTGTAGGAACACCTTGCACTACAGCCTTTGACATTCTTGCAACTGCACTTCACTGCTGGCCTTTGACGCCAGTGGTAATGTACTCCATATGGGACACCATGACTGGCTGTCAAATGTCCAACCACGTCCTTCAGTACCAAAGATACACGAATTAAGAAAGAGAAGAACTATTACCTTTCCTGTCTCTGCCTCTGACTGAGATAAAGCAGATGTGAGAGATGAGATATAATTTCGTATAAACAATAGCACACAAAAATCCATGTGACATAATAATGTGAGATGAGTAATAGTACAAAGTTCATTGTACAGTAAGTATCATGAAACTAATTATCCTACTAATCATCACATTTAGTTATGCTATGAAATGAAATCAAACAGATCAGTTTGTGGTTGATGTATCTTTTATTGGCTCGTACACAGGGCAAAAACTTGAATTTCCTGTAGTCATGTATTTAGAACATTTCATGCATTCACTACCTTTCCTGTAGTGGATTGGGCTAAATGTCCTATAATGCAGGGTTTTTAGCTGGTGAAAGCATGGAATGTCCTAAATACGTGACCCAAGAAATTTAAGTTTTTGCCCTGTGGTTATAATAAGTTTTTAGAGCATAGCACCGCACTACAAGGACGCTTCCATATAGGGCTATTGTTCCAATCAACAGCTACTTGCACTTGTTCAAAATCATCAAGATCATCCAGAACAACTAAACTAAAAAAAATGACACAGAAATTCCTTTTTATATGTAACCCATGATATGTTCAATTATCACCATTATTATATTTAGAGCTAAAAAAGTGACAAAAATCAGATACATGGCAATTGGAAATGTATGTGTTACCCGGTATATAGTAACTAGTATGGAATTAGTAATCAACTTTTCAGTCCAACAGCCAAGCTTGCCATTATCGAAACATTTCTTCTCTCCATACCACTACAACAATATTCCCATGTGATAAGAGACTAATTGGACAGTTTACACTTTTCCACAAATTACTTGCGTCCAGGATAAAAATGTTGTATGCATTAGTTCCAAATTAGTTCTTATTGATGGTGGACAATTTTACATTTAAAAAAATCCCCCAGAGTATAGCCTTTAACGATAAAGTAAGCCCCATGTCTTCTTTATCGTTAAAGGCTTATACAAAACATCGCAACATATTAGAGGTCACATAATTGAGGTTCTTACTTGACCATAAATAAAAAAAAGTTCTAATGTAAAACTTACTAGTGGCATTTTTAATATTTCTAATTGACCATGTAGAAACAAAAGCACTCCAATTCCAGTATCCTTCTCTATTACAATGCAATTCAAAGGATTGATTACTTGAATAATCCTGTAACAATGCTATTGTGCTGTGATTAACATATGTAGTATAGCTTTTTACAAATAATTCGTTAAACCCATTGATTAGTGGGCATCTTCCTAAAAACAATAAAAATATACTTTTATTGTGAAGTAAAATTATTGTTATGGGAGTAATTACCAAAATAGAAGATGGAGTCATATAATCCATTTGCACAAATAGACACATTGATGGTATACTCCATGTTTTTTTGTACAATGAAAGATGTTGAACAGTCATTAACAGTGAATACATTAGTTGATAATAAAGTTGAAATAGAGATATTAAACTGGTTCTCAAAATTACTTCTGCCACAATTCCAAAAAGCTGAAAAGTTAAAAGTATTCCTCTGAATGACACTGTTTTGTACAATCTTCATGTATGATGGTAATAAATCTGTTCAGTAAATACGGAAAACACAAAATGTACTATAAAAAAGAGACAAGTAAAAAAAATTTGAAAAGTGGGGAAGGGGCAAATTAGTCTGTGGCATGCATAGTATAACTCACAATGGAGAAAATCATATCTGTAGAAAATACTAAGACCTTTCCTGTTTTGCACATAAATGTTTGGCTGCCAGTTTTTGTCGTATCACCGTTTTGCATTATTGTGGCATAAGATTGGGGAAATAATGCTGTAATAATTTTCACTACTAAGCTATACATCTTCATTCAAATCTATACTAATTTTCATATGAAGATAGTCACAATTACAAAGTTGCACTGCTTCAATTGCTACATTTAGATCAAATAACATTTTTCTCCTTATTTTATCTGAAAAGTGTTTCCAACCCTTGACTATTTCTAAGACAGTAAGTCTGTTGTTTTTTTTTTTTTTTTTTTTTTTTGTGTGTGTGTTTACCTTCTCATTCTGGCTTAATACATGTATAAAATTGTTAACAGTGCCTTTACTCCTTAATTTTACATGCAAAAAGCATCTGTGTTAATATTATTGTCATTGTGTAACTAAACTATTGCTCCACTGACTTGTATTTCAGTGAAAGGTCTAAATTAAAGGGTTGCTTGAGCACTCTCTAGCACCCTCTTGTCTACACCCATTCATCACATGAGTAATGAAGATTAAAGTAGTTAAGTACTTTATTTAACCATTAATTTCAAAATGAAGGGAAAATTTTTGCTGCTTTACCCATACTGATTTTTTTTTTCCGTTTCTATTTAATCATTATATTGGTGTATCAAAATCATATAGCTAATAATTTATTACTTAGACTATTATCACGGCCTGAAAAGTGTCCATTGACAATTAAAACAAAATCTAAATTAGCGTATAAGGTGTTGATAACTAGTTTGTTAACTTCTACAGCCTTGTAAATTTTTTGTTAATTAAAGGCAGTTTACGGATTTTGTTATGGTGGTAAATGGACTCTTTTCACCATGTGTATAATAATTGCATAATTACTCTACAGTTGTAGAGTAGGCACTATATGAAATGTATGTATAGTACACATGCCCACATTGAAAATATGAGATACAGGCCTTATCATTCATCAATAGTTTACATATAAATTTGAGGTTGTCACTATATGACATTTGCTATTGGGAAGCTTTATCTTGATACTGAGCCTTTCAGCCAACCATTCCGGTCCATTGTCCGAAAATTAGAACCATCCATTATTCTAGTGCTGCAATTACATTATATACTTACTGAACTTTCAAGCAATACACAAATCCTTTCTGGCATTACACTTATGGGGGAGTCTGTTAAAGGAGAGTTTACTATAATACAGTGCTCGAGAAATAATAAGCTAAAGTTGACTATTAACCAAAAAAATGCTTGCTTTGTAATGAAAAAATCCACATGATCTTTTTTAACTTGTTTCATTATATAAAAGTATTATCATGATTAATAATACCTGACAGTATACTGAAAGCAGAAATGCGTGACTAGATAACTTACTGGGTGTTCCCAAACAGAAAATAAAGTAATCACAGAATCAAATAAGCAAAAATATCTACAAGCTTGATCTTGCAAGTGGACTACACTAAAGGCTGTTTACAGGATCCTACCTCAATAGTTTGTTCAACAAATTCAAGATTAAAGCCAAATTAATTGGCTAGAGCTGAAGTCTGTGTATTCAACAGAATAGCATAATTGGAGGAGGGGGTGTGTGAAAATATTTAGCATTAATTAAGAAGTCAACTTCTCTCCTGTATATTAACCTAAAGGGTGGCAACTAGAGGTCCTTCTATTCTAGTGTACATGTCAATATTTTATTGGAAAAATATCTGACAGTGTCCAACACCAGAACTGTAATGTTATAGCGATTCATAATTTATTATGTACGGGAGCACAAATTTTTATAGCCATATCATATCAACTTTATATACATTATTGGTAGTGTCTTGTTTCTCATGCTCACTCCCAATATGCACTTCAAGCAAACTTTATCTGTATTCTACTGGGCAGTACAAACACACTTTCTCAGTTTATTCTAACACCAATTTTCGATTATGATAATAGCATTGATTACCTCCTGAGTGTGAAGTATGATTGTTATTCAAACTGAGTGTTTCTTCATTGCAGGTCAGTGAATAACTGTCCAGATTCATCACATTAGTGATGGTGATGACTGATGAAATGTAAGTCTGATTTTTATAGACTATTTCAATACGAATCAATGATGTTTGTATATTGTCTGTGTAAGAGTTTCTGCTACTATAATAGCTGTAGCTAGCTGTAAATGCTGTCTCGGTGTTGCTACTTATATCTACTATGATCAAACCATCTTGGTCATCCACACAGCTGTATGCTACAGCATCTTCCAGACAGTATGTGTTACGATTATCAACCTGGTGTAACATTGCTAGAAGAAAGCGAACATACAACACTTGATATCATCATGCTTAAAAATTACATTACCTGAAACAAAGCATAGGTGACAGGAGTTAACAAAGTATACGTATAAAATAAGAAGTCTCATCATATTCTTTACTTCCTAGGAATCAATTGAAAAGTTGCTGTAATAAATCTCACTTTAAATTTGAAATATTTGTATTTAAATACCAGGAAATTGAAAGCAAAACAATTGATTACTGGGGTTTCTAAAATGCATACCTACATGACATTAATTCCAAGTGATTGTGAGGAGCTAGTTGAAGAGCTGCCTATGGAGGGCTCCACTTGAGAAGCAAGATTGGAGAACATACAATTAGGAGATTATTAAAAAAAGATGGCTCAGTTGGAAAAGATGGAAGAGGAGCTGGCTGAGAGAATATAAAGGGGAACTAAGCCTTTACATTTTTTAAATTGAGCTGAAATGTGGAAAATTCGTAGTGTAGATAGGTTAGAATATTTGTTGTTGTTTTTTTACTAAGATCACAGAAAATGTAGTGATATAGCTATCACTGTTTTCATTTGGTTCTCCTGACTCTAACTCCATCACTTTGGCCAGGCCACCACTGGAGTTGAGAGCACAACAAATGAAAATATTCTATACGCTATGGTTCCTTAGAATGATTGCAAATATGTATTGGACTTCTCTATGTCCCCGCCGTCTTTGTTGTAGAGTGCCAACACATAAGCAAAGGCGGGAAAAAAAATATTTGATAAAATAAGGCTCTAGTTGCTACTTTCTAAAACAGCAATAGCTCAGGGCAAAAAAATCGTGTAGAATAGATGCTACAAAAGGAAGCCAGGAAAAAAAAAGCAAAGATCTAAGGAGCTAGAGGAAGACTTTCTCAGTTAGGTCTTACAAACTGAGCTAGTTCATTTTCTAGTGGCGGTGGTAGCTAGTTAAGTTCTTGGTTAATAACGTGCTGATTGTCATAACTATACGCCTTACGCAACATATTTGTTCTTACTTGAAAATCCATTATTTAATAGTCAAAGAGTGACTAAGTAATGGTTCATTTAATCTCCATTACATTACAATAAAATTATCAACGGGGTTGGAAAGGTTAAACGGAATCCGTCAGTTTGTCGACCCTTACCCGTATCATCCTAAGAAATAATGGCTTACCCCTTGTATTGAAACTGCTTCGTGCAATACGAAAAGGATACAATGGTATGTCTAGTGCTTGTATATCCAGAGGAATAAGTGTGTACGTGTGTCTTGCTAAAGAATAGAACAAATAAACTAAATAAAAGCATAATGAATTAATATTACTAACTAGTGGCTAGCATTCAAATTTAAATTTCAGTCAGACCAGCTCGCTAGCCATCACTTTTTTTAACATAATGTTAATAATTTTAAATTTCACTAAGTATGCAATGATTATAATTTTTCCTAGTTTTCTTATAGCTGTTTTTTGTTGTTGTTTTTCATTGTTATTGTTCATATGAATATTCTAAAAACTACACTTCATCATTCAACAAAAAGTTATGGATGATGTCCAAAGGAATATTAAACAGCCAATATTGAAAAAGGTGACATTTAATTAATTCAATCTAAACAACAATTTTTAAATTAACCTTAATAAATCCACAAGGTAGCCATTAGGCGTTGGACTTGAAGATAATGAGTATAGCTATCTGTGTTGCCTGAGTAATGTTTATAGTCCCCGCTTTCCATCTGATGTCATTAACTTGCATACCAGTCTCATTTACTCATCCTGTCTCGTGTTATCAAGACAGTTTACGATTTTGTTATAGTTGTAATTGGAAGCTGAGACAGTTCAGAAAAAAGAGAGCAGGAGAGGGAAACTTAAATAACTTAAGCAAAAGTGGATAAGTCACCCTTCTATAGAGCAAGAATAAACAAACAAATTGATTATTAGGAGCAAATACATGTACTTGCAACTTCCAGACACATTCCCATGACAATGTGTATGTCACATATTTAACAGTTTGAATGTGCTACATACAACGCATTGTTTTGTATTAATATTGTAGTAGTATGTTAATAATAAATGAGCCAAGATAATATTATGAAAACAAAAATATAACATCAAAATAATTATTTTTAGTTTTGTATTATTCGTCCATGTCTTTAAGTTGAAATCACAGCATTACAAAGCCTGGTCCATGATCTATAAGTCATAATTATTTCAATAATTGTTGTCTAAAATAAAACCCACAAAATCTGCACAATTGTTTTGTTTGCATTTTTTGTTGCTGTTAATGTTGTTTTCCATTCAACATTGGCTTCTATTATTATAATAACTGGAACCATTAACTATTTCTTATCTATTTATAGCACATTGGCTAGTCATCTGTGTCAAACTGTGGACCCAATAATAACACAAGTGATAGCCACTAGCCAGTCAACAATAGAATAAATATAACATAGCTAGACTCATGTGATGCCCACGTAATATGTCAGTTGAAAAATGCTGTGTTGTCTAGGCAATAAAAATAAAAGTGTACATTACACTAAATCCAAAAGGAATTGATTTTTCTTTACTTATTTACTATAATACAAAATATCATGGAGCTTGACAGTCAACTGACTTTATCACTCAACATTTAAAGGAAAAATTTTGAACAGACAAAAGGGAAGACACTAAACACTAAGGTATGCTTGTGTGTGAACATGCAGTATTATTGTCTCTGTAGAATAACTGAACAGATATTACATCATCATGTGACTCATCAAGTGGCAATCCTGTTACATAACATTAACCTTTGGTATGTACATGTACACTGGACGTGTAAAGGTTGCCAGGGATACCTTACTTGGTGTGAGTTATTTGCTTTTCCAGTTACTGCTCGTTTACTTTCGACTTATTATGTTTTCTATTGATTAAAGTAAACACCTTTCCCCTCCCACGCCTCCCCCCAGCTACTTGACTGAATGACATGACTTTACTTGAGTTTGAAATTTAATATGGGACAGATGCGCACATTGATACTGAAAGATGTGTGAGACATAAAAAAAAAGAAGAAACATGGCTTAATATTTTAGCCAGTTGTAATGAGAAGAATTATAGTTAAGTGATCATATAGCTACTACTCTATTAATATCTAGCTACCTTAAAGCTATTATAAACTCATATTCAGCTAGCAAATTATTAGCAATTATCCTTAGGAAAATTTCAAATTTTAATATAAATAATACTAGTCTCATATTTTCATCTTATATAGTATCTCTACCAACTGTTAATTATTGAAATGCATAGTCTCCCTGCTCACCCCACTTCTACAAAACAGCTTCCCATGTTGCAAAATATGGGTTCAACTTGCCCTTTGTTCAGTGAAGTCCTCGTTTAATTCACAGATAGAACAATCGCTAGGATGTGACTTATATTGTGGTCATCTACTTGCTTGTAAAGTACGCCAAACATAAACTTTGTTCTCAATTGTTGTCTCAAGAAAAAATAACATTACAGTGATTCTTTTGGGCTAGGTATATCTACTATGTATACAACAGGAGGCAAACATTAGCATGTGTATGTCATGTAAGGTAGCTATTATTCATGATATGATGTCATACACTGACAACACACATCATAGCAGTAAATGGTACTAGCCACATGAGCCATCATGTAACACCCCATTGAGAAGAATGGAAGGAGAAGTATAAAGGAAGAAGGGAACCCTAGACATCTCTTGTGTGAATATACTGAAGTATTTCGAGGTATGTATTTTATTATCAATGGAATTTGCCTAACTTGTCCTTCATTGTACAGCTGGGTTATATTGTTGTTAGGTAGACTACACGCCAGATCTTGTTAATTATTATTTTTATGAGTCATGCTTCAGTTCTATTTTCCAGCTAATTAATGTTTACTTGATATCTATGAAGTTATCACTATTGGGTTTTGTAGTTTGAATAAGTGTAGTAAGATAATAATAATCAATTATTATATTCTTTTTACCATATATCCATACACTTATGTGATGTGAACATTTATCTTGGAAAGACCAGAGTGTACTAATATAGGTTGACTACATAACTGAGCTTGACTTGTAAACTCACCGGTTCCCAATATTTTCAGCACTAATAAAGGTTACACCATCACACCTGACACAACCTGGCTTGTATTCCTTCCAAGATGCTATTGTTGCAAACTGAGAATGAGAAAATATTCACTCGATACGTTTGGGTAAAATATGAGTTTAATCTGCAGGAAGTATTTTAACACAGAAATACTCCTTGCAACACACTAGTACACACATACATATCTTACATACACACAAACATACTCCTCAAGGTTGCAGTGGTATCACACAACCAACCAACACAACACACAGCATATAAAGCTATATGGAGTCAACAGATTAATCAAATAACCACCATATTTATACCATATGTTTATGCAGTCCATAGCAAGGATGATGAGATAGGAGATACATGTATATTGAAAGGTATTCTCAATACCACTATTGAAGTCGACCAGTACAACTATGTAGAAACTACTACCATTAGAATAACTAGCTACACTCGCTAGTTTGACTAGGTACTAGAGCAAAATGTAAATGATAGTTGAAGTGGGAGAAGAGGTAAACATTCAATCTGGAATTAGTTATCATTTAAGAACCAGTAAATGAGCAGGTGTAACTTCACTTACTAAATGAATAATAAGAACGTAGGTCCCATGCTAAACTGAACAGGGATAAAGTGAACACCAGCCAAAGTGACTGTAAACTCAGCAGGTGATCTCGACAACTAAATTCACTGTTGCGGCAGCTAATAAAGTTGGGCTACTCTGTAATTAAGGCAAATTATGACACTATAGACAATCAAACCTTCGTGTGGCAACCTACTTAGAACAAAAAATCAAGAATTAGCTAGATAAGTCTGTGTACAAGGAATATGATGTAGCTATGGTGATTATGGAATAAGTTCAATGAGTCTAGAAAGTACAAAGTTTATTGTAAGTCCTAGTTCAAATATTAATCATAAATGAACAATATTACAGACAGTTATTCTCACAGATGACATGCACATACACACACGTACCATACAACAAACAACACACACACACTCATACACACGCTCACACACACACACATGCACACATGACAAGCACACACTCAAAATATGTCCACACACACCACACACACACACGCACACACCACGCAGACTCACCACACATATTCACACACACACACACACATATGCCCCTCCTGACTGTATACACATTGGAAACCAGACAGATACATTATGGTTTGTGAATCCTTTGATCAGGTGCTTATCAGATGCAACAACTTACAACTTCTTTAATGAACTTCAAATATCCAGTGAACTATCAATAGCAGACTGTTGAATTGATCTGGCATATAGCTGTAGACTGCTTGGATCTGGTTCTACTGCAAGCTTTTGCTAGACAGCAAATAACTTGCATTGTGTGATGCTAGATTGAGTACAGTCATGAATTTGTAATTTGTGATGTTTTCTACCATACACATTCCACACTAACTCGTGCACTTACATTATAATACATCATGAAACCTAAAATGATACTGAAAATGGACACATGTTAGTATATTTTTCACATGTTAAACTCTTGTGAGCAATATTGAATTTAAGGAGTACTAAAACTGAATATCCATTTGAAGCCAGACCATTATCATGTACATTCACGTCACAAAGTTAGACTTCTGTTGATCACTAATAGAATTCAGTTTAGTTCATGAGTTCCTTCATGGTAATATTATGATCTTTTCTTTGATATCTTGTCAACATTGCAAAAACAAATCATAACAATATCTTGACAAGATCTCGACAATTAGCTATTTTGGCTTCCAATTGTTGCCTAAACAAACACATAATTGTTGGAGTTGATGTTAGCAATAACAAATAAACATGCACACATATGTATGCATGCACTTAACACATAATCACCATTATGGAATAAGTGTATGTACCCTATGGTATATGCCATCGAATAATGGCTGATATTATGAGCAATAAACCACACACATGCACACACACACACACACACATACACACACACACGCAACTTCTGCAATGTAGTCCCAGACCCAGAAGATGTTTTTAAGTATTAACTGCAGTGGCTAAACACTGATCATAGTAATCTTGATTGTGTGTTGTGTAGACTCCAAGTGTTTTGTGGTAGCTACTATTACTAGGTTTTGAATGATAGATACTTAGAGGCAATAAACGCCACCAATTTAATCATTCATCTTTCTTCAGGTGAGTATCGTATTCACTCAGGTAGAGACACAATAAATATGCAATATTTTGCCATAATATTATGAGTGGCACATTATGATCGACCAATTCTTATTATCTATAGAACCAGGCTAAGTATACCAAATTGCACACCAATTGAATTCAGACCTCAGGATTTATCTTTGGAAGTTATAATTAATTGTACCTACACTCAAAACAAATCTATGAACTCCTCTAAGTTCACTTTTGCCTTGAGCAAGCTTTGTAAACTAGGTCTGTTACTGGTTCTCTACTGCTGCCTTTAAGTATACTATTTTCATAACTACCAAGACACCACGGGGGTTTTTTTGGAATTGAAATGACAAACATGCAGTAGCAGCATAATAATGTGGGGAATTAAGTGCAGGATAGACTACAGGGTTCTAACAAGGGGGGAGGCAGGAATTTTCTCCCTCAAGCTTTTCTCCCCTAAAATTTTTTTCAGCTTTCCCGTCAAGAAATTGCATGCTGTGTGCAGAATATGCTGTTAGTCTGAACCCAAATTATAGCATTTAGCTCCATATAGTGTCATGCTGATTACTCGCATTATAAAAACAAAAACAAAAAACAATCTCTTCCCTTTGTAAATTAGTTTATTTAACTTCATAATTATGATCTATCACTCTATAGACTTACCAGAACTTCCCTCACACAAATAAAATTAATTAAACTCCTCCACCAAACAAAAGTTTTCTAACTAGACCCCTGGACTACCTGCACAGTCAGGTGTAAAACTTTTCTTCATTGTTGTGCCATCGCTCTTTCTGTGCTCCCACCCATGCAGAAAATATACTCAAAGTGGTTGAGAAGAATGGAAAGAAAAAAAAGGAAGAAGTAAAAACCTTAGTTACATTGTGTGTGAATCTGTAACACTGTCCAGGTAGTGTATTGTATTTTAAATGGAATAATCATCCTATTTTGGTGTCATTCATATTCCTCTATACCACTAGGACAGTGTATGCATGAGGGTGACCACTTGCCATGTTTATGAGTCACATTTCAGTCTATTATTTGAGCTAAACATACACTTTGTATCTATAAATTAATATTGGTTTGTGTAGTTAGAAGAAATTTAGTTCTACAACTATTAGCTATTACTATTATTTTTATCAGTAATTTTTTAAATTTTACACACATTTACGAATATGAACGTTTATCTTATCCAGACCACACCTATAACTTGACTACACAACTGTGAAGGACTTATACTCTCACTGTTTCTTACTCTTCTCTGTACTGATAAAGGTTACACCACCATCTCTCCTTGTACTCTTTCCTAGATGCTTTTTGTTGCTAACTGAGAATATATCTTTATACAAAGAAAAAGCCACTATATTTACTCTTTGCAACACAAAGATATCACATACACCAATGCAACACACAGCCATATAAAGGCAAAGATACATTTCAAGGTTGCAGTGGTATATCACACATACCAATACAACACACAGCCATAATATAAAGGCATGTGGATTCAACAGATTTAATCAGATAACCACAACGTTTACTATAGAAACTACTACCATATGACTAACTAGCTACAATCGCTGGTTTGACTAGGTACTAGAGTGAAATGTAAATGATAGTTCGTAGAGCAGGCAGTAACTTGAGCTGGAAATAGTTCTCCTCAACGAACCAGAATATAAACGGGTGCAACTCCACTTTCTACAAACACAATAAAAACTTAGGTCCCATGCTAAACTGAACTGGAGTAAATAGCACTAGACTAAGTGACTGAGACTAATCGCAGCATGGAAGCCCACAACAACTTAAGTATACACACACCGAACAATAATCAAGAAATTAGCTAGATAGAGCTGCACACTGGGAATAAGATTTAATTATGCTCACACACTCACTCACACACATGACAAACACGCACTCAGAACATGCCCACACACTGACACACAGACTCACCACACATATTCACATGCACACGCACACACATATACCCCTCCCCAGACTGTATACACATTGGAAACCAGACAGATACATTATGGTTTGTGAATCCTTTGATCAGGAGCTTATCAGATGCAACAACTTACAACTTCTTTAATGAACTTCAAATATCCAGTGAACTATCAATAGCAGACTGTTGAATTAATCTGGCATATAGCTGTAGACTGCTTGGATCTGGTTCTACTGCAAGCTTTTGCTAGACAGCAAATAACTTGCATTGTGTGATGCTAGATCGAGTACAGTCATGAATTTGTAATTTGTAAAGTTTTCTACTATTGCAGGTACTTGTAGTATTGTAATTATAATAATGTTGTAGTATCATAAACACATAAAAAGCATTAAAACATTGACTTCATAATACAACTATTATAATTTTAGTGCTGTGTGTGTTTAAGATGTTATGATGTTTAGTATGTCCAGTAATTAAATAGCTAAGGTCCACTGAATTTTATCACATTCAGGTTAAAAAGCCTTGACTAATCCAAGAAAGAGAATGTCAAGCATCGCGGGAGAATCACAAGCATGATGAAACAATAATTACAGAGTACAGAGGAAGCTTCCAAATGAGCGTCACAGTGAAACAGAACAATGGTCACTCATGAATATATCTCATGTTTAAACACACATATATACACATTCCACACTAACTCATGCACTTACATTATAATACATCATGAAACTGAAAATGATACTGAAAATGGACACATGTTAGTATATTCTTCACATGTTAAACTCTTGTGAGCAATATTGAACTTAAGGAGTACTAAAACTGAATATCCATTTGAAGCCAGACCATTATCATGTACATTCACGTCACAAAGTTAGACTTCTGTTGATCACTAATAGAATTCAGTTTAGTTCATGAGTTCCTTCATGGTAATATATGATCTTTCTTTTGATATCTTGTCAACATTGCAATAACTAATCATAAGAAGATCTTGACAAGATCTTGACAATTAGCTATTTTGGCTTCCGATGGTTGCCTAAACAAGCACATAATGGTTGGAGTTGATGTTAGCATATTTTACCATATTAATTACAATAACAAATACACATCCACACACACACATGTATGCATGCACTTAACACATAATCACCATTATGTAATAGGTGTATGTACACTATGGTATATGCCATCGAATAATGGCTGATATTATGAGCAATAAACAACACACATGCACATACACACACATACACACACATACACACACACAACTTCTGCAATGTAGTCCCTAAGTATACCAAATTGCACACCAATTGAATTCAGACCTCAGGATTTATCTTTGGAAGATATAATTAATTGTACTTTAACTCAAAACAATCTATAAACTCCTCTAAGTTCACTTTTGTCTTGAGCAAGTTTTGTAAACAAGGTGTGTTACTAGTTCTCTACTGCTGGTTCTCTACTACTGCAATTTAAGTATAATACTTTCATAACTACCATGACACCACGGGGTTTTATTTGGAATTGTAATGACAAACATGCAGTAGCAGCATAAAGTGTGGGGATTATTAAGTGCAGGATAGACCACAGGGTTCTAATTAGGGGGGAAGCAGATGTCTTCTCCCTCAAACTTTCCAGCTTTTCTCCCCTAAAATATTCAGCTTTCCCGTCAAGAAATTGCATGCTGTGTGCAGAATATGCTGTTAGTCTGAACCCAAATTATAGCATTTAGCTCCATATAGTTTCATGCTGATTACTTCCATTATAAAAAAAAACACCTCTTCCCACTGTAAATTAGTTTATTAAACTTCATAATTATGATCTATCACTCAATAGACTTACTAGAACTTCCCTCACACAAATAAAATTAATTAAACTCCTCCACCAAACAAAAGTTTTCTAACTAGACCCCTGGACTACCTGAACAGTCAGGTGTACAACCTTTCTTCATTGTTGTGCCATCGCTCTTTGTACTATGTCAAGCACACTTCTGTGCTCCCACATGCCGAAAATATACTCAAAGTGGGAAGGAACCAGTTGCTAATATAATTGTGTGCGATGTGTGCGTGTGTGTTTGTGTGTGCAGGCCCTAAAGAAAATCTAACTATGAAATCATCTTGTTTTGGTTCATTTGTAAATGCACATAGCCCAGATGTATTTCCCGATGGAGTTGGGTAGGCTGTGTATGTATACGTGTGTGCATGTGTACGGTACGTGTCAGAATAGATTAAAATTAATGATAACTACCATCTGATTCATTGTTAGAGAGCTTAATGTAGATTATATCCTCACCAACATAACAGATTATTGTGAGTAGAGAACAATAGCCTACAAAATAAATGGACCCATTGTTAAATAAACCACGAGGATATTGAGGATGATTTCTTTGCGCAATACTTTTTTCAGAGTTTTACAAATGTTTAAATTAATGGAACATTCAACTTGATAAGGTAGTGACACATGGAGGAGTTTCAGCACATGCTTCCATCCTTACGGCAACTTAAAATAGACTAACAACATCTTATATTGTCCAATACCCTAATTCCAAATGAAGAAACATTTTCTCTCCCAAGATATAATCCTGACGATCAAATCACATGAACACATTTAGTGCTATACACATGACATTAGCTTAGATACGTTATTAATAAAAGGATGCATATTGTGCAGCCAAAATGATTTAGTAACAAACATTTGGATTTGGTTTGGGTCTTCTATTTATTTTATTTCACATTATTTCTCTTTTATTCTTATTAATTTGTTTGTTTGTTTTCATTGTTTGTTAATGTTTTATGTATATATTTATTGATTATCTACAAATGTTTTGGATCAACTGACTTTATCATTAAGTGGGAAAAGGGAAACACCAAAAACTAATGTATTTTTGTGTGTGAATATGCAGTAATTATGGTTTTTGTTGATATACCCGAACAGATATTGCATCATCATGCTGACTTATCATGTGACTAGTAACATTAACCTTTGGTATGTACAGTACACTGGATATAGTGTAGACTTTGTCAGGGATATACCTTATTAGGCTAGAAGTATTTGCTTTTCCAGTTAGCTATTACTTTTATTAAGTGGGAGAAGAACAAATAGCTCTTCCCCCAAACTTTTCAGCTTTTCTCTGTAGTAATTGCATGCTGTGTGCAGAATATGAACCCAAATTATACCATTATTTAGCTCCATATAATTTCATTCTGATTACTTTGAATGAGATATAATAAAACATTTTTTCCCCTGTAAATAAGTTTATCTAACTTCATATGATCTATCAGGCTGTATACTTTCTAGAACTTCTCTCACACAAACAAAATTAATTGAACTTCCCCCCCCCCCACCCCCCAAACAAAAAATTTCTAATTAGATCCCTGGACCACCTCGACAGGCAGGTGTGAAACTATTCTTCATTGTTGTGCCATCGCGCTTTGTACTTTATCCAGCATCCAGCACACTTCTGTGCTCCCACCCCTTGTTCCCTGTTATGGTTCATTTGTAGAATGCACATAGCCCAGATGTATTTCCCAATGGGATTAAGTGTGTGTTGTGTGTGTGTGTGTGTGTGTGTGTGTGTGTGTGTGTTAGTATGGTGAGTGTCAGAATAGATTAAATATAACTTTACCCTTAGTTACATTTTGTGTGAATCTGTAACACTGTTCAGATAGCTAGTGTATTTTATTATAAATGGAATATTCATCCTATTATGTTGGTCATTCATATTTCTCTATCACTAGGATAGTGTACGTGAGGGTGACCACTAGCCATGTTTATGAGTCAACGTTTCAGTCTATTATTCAAGCTAAACATACACTTTGTATCTATAAATTAATATTGGGTTTTGCAGTATGAAGGAATCTAGTTTATAGATACATAATATATTAGCTACAACAATTATTATTAATTTTTACTACTATACAAACACATACAAATATGCATGTTTATCTTGTAGGGATCACACTTATTACTTGATTACACAGTGGCGAAGGACTTATACTGTCACTGTTTCCGACTCTTCTCTGTACTGATATAGGTTACACTAGCTCTCATGCCATATAATGGCTTGTACTCTTTCCTAAATGCTTTTGTTGTTAACTGAGAATACATTTTTTATTTGATACTTTTAATTAAATATTATTAGGAAGTATTTTAACATAGAAAATGCCACTATTGAGACGCTTTGCAACACAATAGCACACACATACATACATACATACACACAAACATACACCTCAATGTTGCAGTGATATCACACAACTAACACAGAGCTTCGTGTGGCCACTGCTCATAATGCACACACTGAACAACAATCTAAAATTATGTAGATCTCCGAAGTTTCAAATGATAAAATCGATTTCTATGCAGTGCTGTATCACTGAGCAGGAGTTAGAACAACTAGAAGTTGAACATTCCACAGACATTAATTAATTCTCACAGATTATCAAAATGTAAATAAAAAAATGCAAAACGCAACACACACACACACACACACACACACACACACACGAGAGCATGACTACCTGCATATGGGAAGCCATACAGATATAATAGTTATGAGTCCTTTGATTATCAGGTGCTCAAAACATGCTCTTGACAATACTGATGGAAGCCAGTTAAATGCTATAGATTCCCAATGGGATTAGGTGGGCTGTGTGTGCGCTGTGTGCGCATGTTTGTGCATGTGTATGTGTGTGACAGAATGGATTAAGTGATCACCTGACCATCTGATTCCTCATGAGTTATAGTTATAGTGTTCAATGGTGTAATATTCTGAAACACAGAGCAACCATCCTAAATATCCTCAAATAATATTTTAATGTACATACATAATATGAACATTCACCTTGGTAAGTAATGACACATGGGGTGTCAGCACATCCTCCCATCCTAATAGCAACTGAATTAAAAATGACTACAACATTTCATAACATTCAATGTGTGTGTCAAGGTAAGCCCTTCAATGCCTGAATACAAGTTGAAACAATCTAAGTATGGGATTATTTATTACATTTTTTAGCAGGGGAGGAGGGGGGGAGTGTTCTTCAAGTGATTATGTGACCATGCACAAGAAAATTGGGCACAGCACTGTACACAATAATGTCGGGAAAACATTGTTTTATTTTTAAAGAACTTCTCGCCAGGTTGCCAAAGAACATGTAAGTGCAAAAACAAATAACATAAACTGACCGATGCAGCACTATGCTCAATTTTCTTATGCAAGGTCACATGGTCGCATACTAATTACACTAGATAATGTACGAGAAGAGATGAGTGCAGTTAACTAAAAGCTATCTAGAAAATGTGTGAAGTACTGAATGAACTAAATGAATTATATCAGTAAGGCAATTACAACATACAATGAGAAATGATACAACCTTGAGTTAGAATGCACCAACATCACATCCGTACAGAGAGAGGAAAGAAATATATGAAGGACATAATGAGCATGTATAGAAGTGGAATGGAAGGTGAGTCACACAAAGAGATGGTGTCAACAACAGTTCCTGCTTGGTTTTTGGCTTCTAATTAGTAGTCTGAACCGCTATTCTATATATAGAAATGAGTGATTATTACCAACATGAACTACATGCTATAGTACAGAATAACTTACTGTGGTGATGTTAGTTCAGAAATATCATCAATCATAAAAGCCTCAATATCACTAGTGTCAGAAAAATTCTTCCAAGACTCTCCAAACGTTCTGGCTACAATGTGAGATCCTTCCCCTTGAACTTGTGACATCTCATCCGTCCACCTGTGATCATTAGTGTTAATACAGATACACACACACACACATACACACAAACACCACACATGCATTAACACACATGCACTCACACCAAAGGTATGAAGAAAATTGTAAAGTTGTATGATTTTCATTTTTTATATTTCATTTGGAATACTTAGGTTTGTTTACTTTTATATTAGTGTACTGTATAATATAACACAATACACCCAATTAAAATATCAAATTCTGATGTTCTAAGACAGTAGCTATGTGGTATGTCTATTTGTTGAAAGTGACTCATCCCACAGCTTAGTTTTAAAATCGTGAAAATGGCTTACTACTATCACAGTAAAACATAATCAACCCCAGCTAAATGCTAGTCCAAAATAATTCCAGGATTGAAAATACTTTGCTTTCTTTGGAACAACATATCATATTTGATCACTACAGCAGAAATGAATTACAACAATGAATGGCAATAATATGACAGCCACCTAAAATATAAATTTAACTGCTAATAGCCATGGGCAAACGTTTGATGGTATAGCACAAAAAGAACAACAATACTATGATTAACATTTCTTTTGTCAACAGCACATCAACATAGACACCTACTTCATTTGCCCTTCTCCAGATATAACCCTAGGCTTCTCAAGCATGAACAGAACTTACCAATGTGATTGAAACTGTCCACCAAACACCCCTTCGTTTCTCCTACAGATAAGTCCAGCAACATTACACTTAAAATTAATACAATTGGCACAAAAAAATTATAAGTATAATGTGTATGACTTAATTGGTGAGCGAACTAGCAAAGTGAGCACGGCACATACAGGGATAGCACAATCAAAGCCTGTGGTGTATACCTATGTATTTTTTATTTCTTTTTCTTGATTATTTAAATGATATGTGGGACCCACATTTTCTTGCATACCACTAGTTATGTAAGTTATATCTTGATGGATTTAAAAAAAAGTAATGAGCATGTTGACCATTCAATAATGAGTTGTGAGCCTTAAAAAGTAAGATAGTCTTGGAGCATAAACACCTAAACTTTGGCTTCCTCAAAAAAAAAAAGTATAATGGAGCCTACGGCACTATTTCTCTACAATCTGAATGTGTAGGTCAAGTAGAACAGCACAATTTATAAATTATGCCAAGGACTGTAGCTCATAGTTGGCCATCACTTTAAGCTATGCTAGCTAACTAGCCAATTCATGCTGAAGAATACCACTAGTAACTAATTGATATATGTCAATGTATGTATGTGTGTATGTATGTTTATATTCCAGTTATTGCTCACCTTATTGTATGGTCCTGACTAGTTTTACGTAATCAACAAGCTATGTTAGGCAACCATAATTTATCAGTTCAATGCTCAGTAATAGAAAATTACCTCTGCCCCCCCCCCCCCCCCGCATTCCCATGTTTTCTTCATTGATAGCTGCTTCAATTCTATAATAAAGTATTGGAGCCATTGCAAAAGATTTTGAGGCTTCAGCATAATTGAGTGCAGCAACAATTATGAAACTTACAAAATCAGCAAATGACATTGCCACTGCAAAGAAAGATTCAGCCATGGTGAGCACTCAGCATGTATATCCAGCTCCTGGTCTGCCACTTAACCGTAAAAGTGGACTAATTGCTTTAACGTTCTAAGAATTTCAATGAAGCTAAGACTATGCTAGTCCTTGTTACCATTAGTATCTTGGCTAGTTTGTTTTGATATCATATTGACTTTTGTATATTATTATGTACATAGATAGTTTGCCACTTGAGATCAAATCGGGACAGTCAAGAGGTACTGAAAGCAAGTGCTGGTGGAGTGTACATTAGATAACTTATTTTATGAAACTGTTTTGTAAATTATTATTCTCCTGACTTAATTAAGTACCACGAAACAATACATAATATCTATGCTATAATTATTAGGCATTTTAACCCTTTCGTTCCCAAATTGTTTGGACGCGCGCGGAAAAATCTAATCTTCTACCGCGGAATAGTGCATTACCGTTTTATTTTTTTAACTCGATGCTGGCTGGGAAAACCCCATAGCAACCATATATCACTAAATAGACCAAGAGTTTGGGATTCCCCTCATTTTTTGATTGAGAAAATTGAATAATATTTAGGCCCCCTACTATTACTTAAAAAAAAAAAAAAAAATTTCCCAAAAAAATTCCACTTTTCTCATCCATAATAAAAAAAAAAAAATAGAAATAATATTGTTTGATGTACTTTATACCAATATTTTATTAGTTCAACAATAAAATATGTTGTTTGTTGTGTTTGGTGGTGATTGTGATCATGTAGGAGACATCTATGAGTGTCCAATAGGAACATATGCCATCGGACGTCGAGCTCCACTACAAAACAATTTCATATACACAAAAACACAAACAACAAAGATATTTGTAATACAAACAACAAATTGTTCATGATCCTATATAATTGCAACTTTATGATGTATTGTATGGGGTTTCATACAGGATTTTTGTTTGGGAGGGTGGGGGGGTGGGGCTCCGAGTGTACTTCGCCAGGTCCGTCATCTTCTCCTTCATCACTGGAAGACTCTGCTCCTGTTGCCTCATCTGAGTCCTCTTCACAATCCCTCTTCACAATCGGGTCGGTGACTGCATACACATCTGGTCCTAGTAGTACATTCTGGCAAAAAAAATTAAATTTTTTTGAAAATTTGAAATTGATCAACAAACCACAACCCACTTTCAAATAAATATATATATATTATAGCTAAACAGCTTTCACTATCTCAATATACATGTAGCTATAAATAAGTCCTTTCCACAACAGAAGCTTGCTAGTTTTCAAGAGAAAGACAAGAGAAAGACAAGCTTACATCGATCATCTTCTTGACTTCCATTGTCAGTGTCAGAGTTGACGGGGTCTGGTCCCCAACCCTGATACAGGGCCTCCTATAGCCCTAGATGTCGTCTCCCTCTTCTCCGCTTGATCCTGAGTCGCTAGAGTCAGTATCAAGCAAGTCTAAAACTTCCACAGCACTGTAACTGGTAGACGCCATTTTTCCAAATTGACTTTGAAAAAAAAATTTTTTTTTGCATAGTTACCTGGATCACACGACACGCTCACTTTTTTCCTATGATGTAATAAGCATTACCTAAGACTGTACGTAATGGGGAGGCCCCCAGTTGAACTGGCGATTTTATAAAAAAAAAGAAGACAGTAAGTCAAACCGCAAAGTCTTGGTCGGCAAAGAAGCGGTTGTTTCAATGTGTTATGGAAGGCTACTGGGCTCAAGCAATTTTTCGCTGCTTCTACAAAGCTCTGGAGATGACTGGATCCATAAATGAAGTTGCTGTGAAGAAGGTAACTTTTTTTAAAATTCGACGGAGAACCGATGTTTTTTTTTTTTGCCGAGGAAGAAATAAACGCAACTGCTGTGAGGTACTGTCGAAGCAGCCCTGGCTGAAAGCTATTTTAGATGCTTCTCCAATGCATTGGACACCTGTGTATGCAATCTGAAGGTTCTAGCTATAAAGTAACTATTTTTTAAAATTCGGAGAAGTCAACCGGTCTTCACCCGCTTTTAAGCGGGATTGGGAACGAAAGGGTTAATAAATTCATGAAAATTTTTTAATTGAAATGAAAACCTACAGTATTATATTCTAATTGTATTATGTGATTAGAGTTGAAATTAGAAGCACAATCATATAGGTTTTTATTGAGATCACACACACACACACACACACACACACACACATACACATTAGGTGTCTCACAAAATTATACTATGCCACATGCAATTAAAACGGACTGAACCATTCCAAATAAATAACTGGACACACAGATTGAAGTATGGATGTGAATTATGCAATGTGTATAGAACAGTATCTGCCACCACCATCATTAAATACATAGTGATCAGGTATATTTTGTGTAGAAGAACAGTGTTTCTGTGACATGCATATCTCACATGTTAATTTGCAATTAATGTAGCTACCATTTGGGGGCGAGTAAATTGCAGTTTCCCATTCCACTCCTTCCCTGCATGAAACCTTGGTGACAATTATAAACCGCTAGCCATACACTATACAGTTAATGTATTGCAATCTAAAAGATAGCCATATTGCTGATCATTTAGACACAAGAACTACATTGGCTATCAATAACACTGTCAAATTAACTCAACTGAAATGAGTACTTATACTCAGTTACATTGAACATCAAACTCATCCCAATTCCCTCCCATTACATTATCACTGAAGCTATAGCTTACGTTGCTTAAACATTGTTTTACTTCTTAAAGGAATTCTCATCAGGTTGTCAAAGAATGTGTAAGTGCAAAATAATGACATTTTTTATCAGTGCAATGTTGTGCTCATTTTTTTGTGAACAGTCACTCATATATAACATTAGATGATGTATAGATGAGTACTAAGCTAACCAAAAGCTATCTAGAAAATGTGTCAAGTAATGACTATAATACTAATTAAAGTAGTATACAGTTCCATCTGGTTCAAATTAAGAACATCACGCCAGAACTGACTATTTTCCTTAATCAATTTGTAGGAGCAAAGACAAATTTGTCAAAATAACAAATTTTTAGGTTGTATTAATTGCTCTAGGCAGTTTCATGTCTTTAAATTTAAATCACAGCATCACAAAGCCTGATCCTAGGATCTTGATTTGTACCTCATTCCTAGATGCTAATTTTGAAAAATGAGAATGAGATATCTTTACTTGACACTCTCTGGTTAAATATGAGTTTAATCTCTAGGAAGTATTATTATAACATAGAAACAGCCACTGATCGATACTCTTTGCAACACACTAGCATACACATATGTACACACATACACACATGCATCCTAAGATTGCAGTAGTATCACACTAACCAACACACCACACAGCCATATAAAGCCATATGAATTAGCCAACATGTTTAATTGAATAACCACAGCATTGCCATATTTTATATGTAACCAACAGTTATTGATAGGTATTTCTCAATACCAACACAGAAATCAACTAGTAAAACTAGAAACTACAACTTACTGTTTGACTGCACACTAAAGAAAATGATTGTTTATGTTGTAGAGCAGAAATAACTTCAAGCTGAAAATAGCTGTACCAGAATATGAGTGAGTGTATAACTCCACTGACTACGAGAATAATAGCAACTTAGGTCCCATACTAAACTGAACTGGAGTATAAAGAGAGCACCAGTCAAAGTGACTGTGAGTATCAGCAGGGGAGCCCAACAACAAAGGTATCGGTCAGATAGCAGGGCATCTATGATGGGAGCTACCCAATAAAGAAGCCACAATGGCATGACAAACTATAACACACAATGCACACACAGGACAAAAATCAGGAATTAGATATTTGTTTATGTAGGAATACCATGTATCTTTGGTGATTATTGATTTTTTAAATTAATCTAGCTACTAATGAGTTCTTTGCAAGCTCTAACTGAAATACTCATATTCAATAGTTAGCTATGTATATAGACTGAATTTAAGCAGGAACTAGAGCTAGTACAACCAGAACAATTTCCCAGAATTGTATTCTCACAGATGACACATACACACACACACACACACACATAAACCCAACTGTATCTGCATGGGAAGCCAGACCGATACACAATGTTTTTGAGTCCTTTGACTTAGAGCTTATCAGATGCAACAACTTCAACTCCTATTAAGTACAACCAGAACAAATTCCATGACACATACACACACACACACACATACCTAACTGCATCTGCATGGGAAGCCAGACGGATGCACAATGGTTTTTGAGTCCTTTGACTTGGAGCTTATCAGATGCAACAACTTCAACTCCTATAAGGAACTTCAACTGTCTCTTACTGGCAGACTGTTGAATTGATCTGTCATAGCTATGGACCGCTTGTTTCTATCACACACTTTTTTGCTAACCAACAATTAATTTGTATTGTGTCAAGCGAGTTTGAGTATTTTGATGATTTGTAATGTTTTATCCTCTGTTTGTTACTTGCAGTATTAATAATTAACTAGAATATCACCAATATTATAGTAATACTGTAGCAAAATCAATACATAGAGAGAATTAAAACACTGACTTCACAGGACCGTAACTTGAGTGCTGTGTCTAGGTGTTGTGATGTATTTTGTTGTGTACATCGATTGACTAACTAAGTAAGCCCGGTTGTATTATATTACAGAACAAAAAAAGCATTGTTGATCCAAAGAGGATTTCAAGCAACAACAATAAAGTTAGAAAGAAAAGCATTGATGATCCAACAAATAGGATTTCAAGCAACAACAATAGAAGTGTGGGAGAAACATAAGCTCTATTGATGAAGCAATAATTGCAGTGCTTCAGAGTAAGCTTACAAATGAGTGTCACTATAGTACAGAACAATTGTCACTCTATAAATGTCTCACGATTACACACACACACACACACCTACATACTTCTATGTCAATGGTACGAAAAATGACACTGAAAATGATTTCATGTCAATGTATTTTGTAAATTGTTGTGAACAATATTACAGTACGAATGAGAACTAAATCTGAATATATCTATTTGAAACCAAATCATTATCCTGAATCCTCATCAAAATTAAACTCTTGGTTAGACTGCTGCTGATCACTAACACATATTCAGTTTAGTTCTTTCACAAGTATCATGATACTTGTTTTGATATCTTGTCATCATAATGTAACAATTATTCTGGCTATCAATTGTCAAAATAAGCACTCTATAGTTAGTTTAAATAGATACAATTGTCACGTTTTGTACTTTTTGTTCTCGTAATAGAGTATGTTGACATAATTGTTACATATGTTCAGTATTAGATACACGGGCTATTGTGGCTATGGGTGTTTGTTTGTGGTAAGCAAGTAGAATAATATGTAAACACAATAAAATTAAGCCTTTATAATATGCTATATAAGTGGTGCATGATAGGCCATGTAATTCAATATCCATAGAACCACAGGGTTTTACTTGCAAATAGATGGTTATGCATATCCATACACTAAACAAAGCAATAAACCTCCTCAAGTTCACTTTGTTGTCTTGAGCAAGTTTTGTAATCTCACTAGGACTATGCGTCCTCTCTACAACTGTCCTCCATGTTGTGTTTCATAACTGACAAGACACCACGTGTTTACTCAGAATTGTAATGACTGGCACACAGTAGCGGCATAATAATCATACGTTAGATCACAGGGTTCTATTTCCTCCCTCCCTGCCAAATTTTAAACTTCCCTCTTCAACATTGCAAACTTCCCTCCTTCCCAAACAAAAATCTTCTGGATACAACTCTGGACCACCTCGACAGGCAGGTGTCAAATTTTTCTTCATTGTTGTCCCAAATCAAGTGTTGTATTTATAATTTTGTTCAGCTTTTCTATGCTAACACAGATCAGTGAAGGAACCAGCTACCACGTGTGTGCGTAAATGTGTGGGTCCTAAAGGAAAGCTAGCTTATTTTGCTGAGATTATCTTATTGTTTGTGTACAGCCCAGATGTATTTCCCAATGGGGTTTCTTGTGTGTGATTGTGTGTGAGAGTGTGTGTGTGTGTGTGTGTGTGTCAGAATGGTTTGCCATCTGAGTGATTCATCAGTAGAGAGCTGATGGCGATCATCATCAAACACATACAGGTTATGGTGACTATAGGACAGTGCCAAAAATAAATGGATGCATTAAATAAACCACGAGGATATTGAGGATAGTCAGTCCATGCAATACATTTTTCAGAGTATTACAAATTTAATAATGTACGTAGCTAAGTAGGAACATTCAGCTTGTAATGTCTGCCCCGCTCATCACTTCTCCCCTATTGTTTGCCATTATGAGTTAGGCGTTACACTTTCTACCAGATTGTACATATATATACACCCTATTAACACATTGATTAATTAATAGTGAATACCGCTATATCTAAGAACAGAGTTAACTATTATCAACTGCTAATAGCTTCTCCATCCATTCTCTCAAAACCCACTGTTGGTTGTTCCTTCTTATCATAAAAATTCTTTTCAAATACACACATTAGATTACGATAACTCTACCTTCATTGAATTCTACAGGAGCTAATGGACTTTTTTATAGCTAATTCACTTGCATTGTTATGAATCACAAATTTAAAATTATTAATAAAAATAATACTTTCAACAAAAACATGTAAATATGTTCAACTAGGCATATCAAATTTATAGCTTGCCGAAGTCACTGAACAAACTCCCAAACTACGGACAAGCTAGAAATTCTTCAGAGAAGTAACGCACCTTCACGGGTCTTCTTTTTGATAGTTCAATAAATGCCAAGGTGGTTAAAGTAGGACGGAGTATTTACATAATTGTCTCACTAGCTGATTTACCACAATATTTTAATTGTTTTATAATGATTGGTATCTTTACATTAGTAGTAGTATTATAGTAGCATGTGCTTACTATGGACAATGGTCGTGAATCACATTAAACACTAGTTGTACCACAAGCCTGTTTCTCAAGTTATGATACAAGAACCTACGCATTGGCTCCCAAAGTAACTCTCAACTGAAATAGATTCCAGGAAATTTAATATAAACTGCCTATACTAGCTTCCTAATCAGTATAGTAAATCCTTCAGATAAGTAAACACAGAGTCCTCTATGTAGCTGAGTTTAGCAATGACTCCATTCATTACAGCTTCTCAATGAATACAAAGTGCTTGCTTGTCTTTCATGTTTGTAGTCATAAAAGTGGAACACACTCAGTGTATGGGGCTTTGCTTTCATAACCCATGCAGGCTCCCCACATCCTACAAGATGTTACCACAAATGCATGTTTTCAGACTTTTGTAGATAACTTTTTTGAGCATAGGCCATGCCTACAAAAAGAGGGTGGGGCTCCCCAGGTATACCGATAAAACAATTGACAGTAAAACTGGACAGCTATGTAGTATTTATAGCACAGAAAAATGAGATATTATTAGGCGTGTGTATTACTTTGAGCCAATAGTCAGCATTGGATGTTAACTAGAGGAGCATGGGATAATCAACTGGAATTTACCTGTGGGCCTTCAAAATATGACTTGTTTAATTGAGCTTTTGTTTAGACCTAACAATGATTATGGACTATGACAGCCAACCGTACTGAATTTGGTGTGACGCTCACAATTTTCAGTCAAATATTATGTCACCATGTCATGCTTATCTCATCTTTTGACACAATTTTTCTCTATAAAATCGTTCAGTTGTCACTGTGTAGAAAAATACCTTTAATTAGATGCAATGCAATAGGCCCTTTCAATTTGTCCCACTTATTCTATATGGCAGGTTGACAGGTATGCTATAAGAGATTCATGAAGTCAACACCTATGTACACCATACCATATGAAATATGTGCACTCAGAAAGATTTAATTAATAGTCTAAGTTTACTACATAACATAAATCGTGCAATGTATTTGCAAAATTAATTAAATCACGCTTACTTGTGCTTAATAATAAGCCCTCCGAAAATGACCACCAATAGTAGTATTATGATGATGAAAATAATAGTTGGTATAATAATACTAAAGTTGGTTGACTCCTTTGTACTTGGTGATTCTGTTGCTGGTTCAGTTTCCGTTGTACCATTATTTATGACTACTCGGTCGTCAGATGATGTTACCTCCGCTAAAGACAAATCAACAAAATTCTCTGAATCCCCGCAGGTGACACCATCCACACTGCCATTTAATGACACGATCACTAGTGCAATCAATTCAGAACTGTCTCCAGCCATGAGAATTCCTTGAACATTAGCCACGTTCCTGTCCTCAGAGAATATTGTACTAGCTCGTCCAATGTTATCAAATCTGCTGAAACTAAGAATTTGTCCAGTAAGAGTTGGTCCAGTGACTTCGAAAAAAAGTGACCTTTGGTGTACCACACATATGAGTATGTGAGACTGATAATTAGTGTTCACTATATTGTACGACTTAATATAATCCAAATGATTATCTTTATCTTGTACGCTTTTCTTTACAGAAGACACTCCTTGGGAAAAAGTGGTATAACTGTTTCTGTTACACTGAAAAAATTGTCAGGATTCCTATCATTATGAGATGAGATCACAAGAATCGAGTCCATCTCTGCTTCATTGTTTGTAGGTTGAGATGACAGCAAAGTTGCAGTATAAGTGTACTCAGCTCTCTTATCTAACCAGACTTCTCCAACATCATCTGTATGAAATGCACTGAGAGGTTCACGGTTGTATTCCCACAGTAAGAAGGTGCCATTGATATTGCAGCTGAAATAATAATCAGTATACGATGTGTTTGATCTTTTCACAGCAGTAAGGAAATCCAATTTCCCTGAAACGGAAACGCCAATTTGGAGGAGCAACAGGACAATATTCATGGTCTAAAAAATATATCTTCGATCATAATTATTTGCAACTCTTAGTACATAGTGCATAAAAAATAAATAATCAAAGAATTACTAGACATAGACATATTTATACATGAAATATGCTTCTAAATAAAAAAATTTTTTTTAAATGAGCCAGCGGGAAGAAAATATTGGAGACTACTTATTGTATTCAGTTCTGTATATAATTTACTAGCTAATAACAAATTTTCCTAATGCTACAGTTGCTTACTTATAAGGTACACGGGTGGGAGAAGTTGCCTGGCAGGACGAATATTTAGCTATAAACAGTTGCTTTTCAGTAAACGCTTCCGGGGCTTGTGTTTTGTCTGGATCATGAATTTTTCAGAAGTGGCTGGAAGTAATGTATTGGCATTTGAAGTTTTTGATTGAGTGGCCTTCCAGGGAGACTGTGAAGCAAAGCATGCCACCAGCATTTAACACAGGGCAAAAGCTTTAATTTCCTGTAGTCACATATTTAGGACATTTCATGCTTTCACCACCTTTCCTGTGGATGTTAGGGCTGAATGCCTTGCACTACAGGACATTTAACCCTATCCACTACAGGAAAGCTATAGGACATTTAGCCCTATCCACTACATCCTAGATACGTGACTACAGGAAATTCAAGTTTTTGCCCTGTGTAAGCAACTTTATCTGGACTGCATTATTATTGATTGTTCAGAAATATAGATACACACACAAATTTGCAGCAAGAAGTGCCATATTTTCAAACTATATGAAATACAACACGGTGAAGTTTCTCATACAACACCTTCATTTCCAAATGTTGGGCTGGTCGAATGTCCGACAAATTTTTAACAGACGAAAGTGGTTTTCTTAATCTAATGGAACCCGGCAACGCAATTTTAGCTGATTGTGATCAGATGATTTGGCCATTCAAGGAGCATAACTTAAAATACCAGCATTCACCCGTGGGAAGAGTCAACTATCCTAGAGAGAAGTTGAATATTCAAAACACCTTTCTACTGTGAAAATTCACATTGAAAGAGTTATTGAACAGTTGAAGAAAAAATACAAAATTTTAAGTGGCCCACTTTCAGTGAAACTGTTAGGCATTCCATGTGCTACACTTTTTGTAACTCAATTATGTAATTTAGCTTCATGTTTAAAGGGTAACTGGGGTGGGTAGGCTGTGTATGTATACGTGTGTGCATACGTGTCAGAATAGATTAAATGATAACTTTACCATCTGATTCATTGTTAGAGAACTTAATGTAGATTATATCCTCACCAACATGACAGATTATTGTGAGTAGAGAACAATAGCCTTCAAAATAAATGGACCCATTGTTAATAAACCACGAGGATATTGAGGATGATTTCTTTGCGCAATACTTTTTTTCAGAGTTTTACAAATGTTTAAATTAATGGAACATTCAACTTGATAAGGTAGTGACACATGGAGGAGTTTCAGCACATCCTTCCATCCTAACAGCAACTTAAAATAGACTAACAACATCTTTAGTGTCCAATACCCTAAATCCAAATGAAGAAACATTTTCTCTCCCAAGATATAATCCAGACGATCAAATCACATGAACACATTTAGTGCTATACACACGACATTAGCTTAGATACGTTGTTAATAAAAGGATGCATATTGTGCAGCCAAAATGACTTAGTAACAAACATTTGGATTTGGTTTGGGTCTTTTATTTATTTTACTTCTCATTATTTTCTCTTCTATTCTTATTAATTTGTTTGTTTGTTTTCATTGTTTGTTAGTGTTTTATGTATTTATTTATTGATTATCTACAATTGCTTTGGAGTCAACTGACTTTATCATTAATTGGGAAAAGGGAAACACCAAAAACGAATGTATGTTTGTGTGTGAATATGCAGTAATATTGTTTTTGTTGATATACCTGAACAGATATTGCATCATCATCTAGCTGACTTATCATGTGATAAGTAACATTAGCCTTTGGTATGTGCACATACACTGGATGTAGTGTAGACTTTGTCAGGAATATACCTTATTAGGTTTGAAGTATTGGCTTTCCCAGTTATTACTGTTCATTAAGTGGGAGAGGAACAGGAAGCTCTTCCCCCAACTTTACAGCTTTTCTCTGTAGTAATTGCATGCTGTGTGCAGAATATGCTGTTAGTCTGAACCCTAATTATACCATTATTTAGCTCCATATAATTTCATTCTGATTACTTAGAATGAGTTAAAATAAAACCTTTTTTCCCTTGTAAATAAGTTTATCTAACTTCATATTATTATGATCTATCAGGCTGTATTACTTTCTACAACTTCTCTCACACAAAAAAAAATTAATCGAACTTAAAAAAAAAAAATTTAATTGAACTCCCCCCCCCCCCCCCCCCCCCCGCCAAAAAATGGCTAATTAGATCCCTGGACCACCTCGACAGGCAGGGTGTGAAACTTTTTTCATTGTTGTGCCATCGCGCTTTGTACTTTATCCAGCATCCAGCACACTTCTGTGCTCCCACCCATCAGACTAAGAAAATAAACTCATTAAGTGGAAAGGAACCAGTTGCCACTAACGTATGTGTGTGTGTGTGTGTGTGTGTGATGTATGTGTGTTTGTGTGTGCAGGCCCTACAGAAAGGCTATCTATGAAATCATCTTGTTTCCTGTTAGGTTCATTTGTAAAATGCACATAGCCCAGATGTATTTCCCAATGGGATTAAGAATGTTGTGTGTGTGTGTGTGTGTGTGTGTGTGTATGTTAGTATGGTGCGTGTCAGAATAGATTAAATATAACTTTACCATTGTTAGAGACTTAATGTGGATTATATCCTCACCATCAAACACATACTGGGTTATTGTGAGTAGAGAACGATAGCCTACAAAATAAATGGACCCATTGTTAAATAAACCACGAGGATATTGAGGATGGTTGCTCTGTGCAATAGATTTTTCAGAGTTTTACAAATGTTTAAATTAATGGAACATTCAACTTGATAAGGTAGTGACACATGGGAGGAGTTTCAGCACATGCTTCCATCCTTACGGCAACTTAACACATGAACACATTTAGTGCTATACACATGACATTAGCTTAGATACGTTGTTAATAAAAGGATGCATATTGTGCAGCCAAAGATTTAGTAACAAACATTTGGATTTTGTTTGGGTCTTCTATTTATTTTATTTCTCATTATTTTCTCTTCTATTCTTATTAATTTGTTTGTTTGTTTTCATTGTTTGTTAATGTTTTATGCATTTATTTATTGATTATCTACAAATGCTTTGGAGTCAAGGGAAACATCAAAAACTAATGTATGTTTGTGTGTGAATATGCAGTAATATTGTTTTTGTTGATATACTGGAACAGATATTGCATCAGTATGTGACTTATCATGCGACAATCTTGTTAAGTAACATTAACCTTTGGTATGTATAAGTACACTGGATGTAGTGTAAACTTTGTCAGGGATATACCTTATTAGGCTTGAAGTATTTGCTGCTTTCCCAGTTATTACTGTTTATTAAGTGGGAGAGAAACAGGAAGCTCTTCCCCCAAACTTTTCAGCTTTTCTCTGTAGTAATTGCATGCTGTGATGCAGAATATGCTGTTAGTCTGAACCCAAATTATACCATTATTTAGCTCCATATAATTTCATTCTGATTACTTTGAATGAGATAAAATAAAACCTTTTTTCCCCTGTAAATAAGTTTATCTAACTTCATATGATCTATCAGGCTGTAAATTTCTCTCACACAAACAAAATTAATTGAACTTCACCCCCCCCCCCCCAAACAAAAAATTTCTAATTAGATTCCTGGACCACCTCGACAGGCAGGTGTGAAACTTTTCTTCATTGTTGTGCCATCGCGCTTTGTACTTTATCCAGCATCCAGCACACTTCTGTGCTCCCACCCATCAGACTAAGAAAATAAACTCATTAAGTGGAAAGGAACCAGTTGCCACTAACGTGTGTGTGTGTGTGTGTGTGTGTGTGATGTATGTGTGTTTGTGTGTGCAGGCCCTACTGAAAGGCTATCTATGAAATCATCTTGTTTCCTGTTAGGTTCATTTGTAAAATGCACATAGCCCAGATGTATTTCCAAATGGGATTAAGAATGTTGTGTGTGTGTGTGTGTGTGTGTGTGTGTGTGTGTGTGTGTGTGTGTGTGTGTGTGTGTGTGTGTGTGTGTGTATGTTAGTATGGTGCGTGTCAGAATAGATTAAATATGACTTTACCATTGTTAGAGACTTAATGTGGATTATATCCTCACCATCAAACACATACTGGGTTATTGTGAGTAGAGAACGATAGCCTACAAAATAAATGGACCCATTGTTAAATAAACCACGAGGATATTGAGGATGGTTGCTCTGTGCAATACATTTTTCAGAGTATTACAACCTTTAAATTAATGTACATGTAGGAGCATTCAGCTTGATAGAGTAGTGACACATGGTGGTTCAGCACATCCTTTTATTCTAATAGCAAATTAAAAATGACTACAACATTTCACAACATTAACTGTTTTGTCAAGGTAAATTTATTCTTGTGCATGGTCATCTATAGAACACCCTAGATAATGTATGAGATGAGTAATAAGCTAATCAAAAGCTATCTAGAAAATGTGTCAAGTAATGACTGAAATTTTAAGTAAATTAGTAAACCATTTTCATCTGATGATTCAAATTAAAACACATGCCAGCCAGAGTTGACTATTGTCTTTTAATGAGTTAAAGGAGCAAAGACAGATTATAATAACACCAAATTGAAAATAAATTACTAGCTATAACATAACAAGGCGCATGTGATGTCACACGGTATGCCAGTTGAGAAATGCTATGTAGTTTTGGTGATAGAAATGGATGTGTATGCCTTATATTATCCAATACACTAAATCCAAAGGAAAGAACATTTCAACAAGCATAACACTAACATGTGACTTGTGGTAATCTACCCGATCATAATGTACACATAACATGAACTTTGTTCTCAAATGCTGTCCCCAGAAGAAATAACTTTACAGTGAGTCATCCAAACTAGCCATATCTACTATGTACAGAACAGGAGGTAAATATTAGTATGTGTATTGGTGGAAGGTAGCTATAGTTGATGATGTGATGTCATACACTGAAAGAACATCATCTTCAAGTATGCTCTTAAAAACAAGTGTTCAAGTTTAAGATCAAAAGAGTACTGTTGGGCATTATGCATTTTGAATATTGTTGCACAATTTGTTTCTATTGGGATTACATGAGCCACCATCATAACAACCCATTGAGAAGAATGGAAAGAAAAATAGGAAGAAGTAAAAACCTTAGTTACATTGTGTGTGAATCTGTAACACTGTCCAGGTAGTATATTGTATTTTAAATGGAATAATCATCCTATTTTTGTGTCACTCATATTCCTCTATACCACTAGGACAGTGTCGATCATGTTTATATGCCTTTGCTCCTCCTTACCACCTGCTAACCAGAAGTATTACTACTCATGCACACGGAATCTATCCCCATAGCAACTTCTGGCCACTCCAGAAACCTCAATAAATTAATATAATTTACTCACAAAGTCATGATTAATTATGTATGAGTGTAATGTGTGTGAGTATGTGTGTGAGTATATGTGTGTGAGTGTGTGTGTGAGTGTGTGTGTGAGACAGTGAATGTGAGTGAGTGTGTGTATGTGTGAGTTTGTGTGTGTGAGTGTGTGTATGTGTGAGTCACGTGATTGTTTACTGTGATATTCAACGCATGGCATGTATTGTATCTTCCAAGTATAGTAGGAAGAACTAGAAGTCAATTCAAGAGTAGTGAGTTATTTTGTATTCAAATAGCTCCAGTTGGTAGTTTGTTATCGTAGCCTTAAGGGAAACAGAGGCTTTCCCCTCCCCACATCCCCCTACCATAACATTTGGGACACTATCTATTATTCACATGCAGAAAATATCATTGGATTATATATGTGACCAATGTTTAAGGTGATCAAATTTGTAATTGGTGTGTGTGTGTGTGTATATACACATCGTGTGCGTACACACCATGTGTGTGTATGGGTGTGTGTGTTTATACACACTATGTGTACACACCGTGTGTGTGTATGTGTATGTGTGAGTCTGTGAGTAAATCTAAGTCTCTGCAAAAATTATTTATTTTCATCAATTGGTTACTAATTAATATCATATCTAGTAGGGAAGGATTAACACACATTTCTAACTTTTTTGTGTGTGTTTTTGCCATTAGATAATGGGTGGGCTCTAAGGGCATGTGTTTTGTGGTTTGCTGGTGTTTATGCTAGATGTTCGATGTCTTGCAAATGTTCGAATGGACTACAATAGTTACAGTTGCACTGTTATAAACTCCCCCAACACTTGCTTTATTCCTACTCCTCTCTAGAAAAACATTTTAGCTATAAGGATCAACAAACAACTTCAACGGCAATGAATGTGTTAATATAGTGACACTATTGAGAAATATTCTTAGCAATATAATGTATATTGCATACATGATATACATTGTTAGTTCATTATTGCTTCAATCTTATCATCAGTGTTATACCTGCTGTTGTGTAGGCACATGGACCATTCCGAGGTGACAACTGAGGGATGCGGTGAGCCAGGAAGCCCCTCTCATGTTAAAGAAAACAATATTCGTGTGACATGAATTTAATAGGTCATTCCATGTTGGCCTGAAGTCTATTGGCACAGATTTGGATTGCTATCACATTTAACAAGCCGTAACCATTTAAAAAATGCTAAATAAAAGCTATGATTGAAAAAAAACCCTGGCTCCCCTCTGCCACCTCTCGGGTACATCACCATATACCACTGAGTAGTGTAAATAAATTTATTTATTTATTTATTTATTTATTTATTTATTTATTAACCAATTAATCAATCTATTTAATTAATTATTAATTTATTTATTTACTTATTTAATTACTTATTTCTTTATTTTATTTATTTAGATTTATTTGTTTATTTAGTAATTATTGATTAATATGTATTTATTTACTTATATTTATTTATTTTATTGATTGATTTATGGATTTATTTCTTATTATTTATGTATTAGTAGGTAGCTATTATCTTTGAGTTGGCCTCATATTAATATGTCCTTGATTGGTTCCTATAATGTACCCATAGGCTCCAACTATCCCAGAATGTCCGGGACAATCCAGGATTTGTTAAACTTGACCCAAGTCCCTTCTATTTGTCCCAGAAAAATCACTTGGAGTGCTAATCAATAAAGGCTCCCACTGCTTGGGTGACATAACGAGGTTAGTTGGTTATGAAGTATTATTGATGGATCCTCACCTGAAGCCCAGAAAAGTGGAAAGTCAATGTCGTTTTGGCAACATACTGGCTTCAAATTGGGAAAAAATAACTAGCAAATTCAGGAATGTTGTTTGTAGGATTTCTACAAAATGAGCAAGTGTAGTAACACATGTTTGCAACGATAACAGTAACAACTTAGATAGCATGTTAAAATGAACTGGGGGTAAAGCAGCCAAACTGACTGTGACTATCAGCAGGGGAGGGTGACTACAAAGGTTTGGCAGGGCAACTATGATGGGAGATTTCCAATAAAGACTGCAAAATGGCTTGGCAGACTACTACCTGAGCTTCGTATGGCAACTGCTCATAATGCACACACTGAACAAAAATCTAAAATTATGTAGATCTCCGAAGTTTCAAATGATAAAATTGTTTTCTATATGTAGTGCTGTATCACTGAGCAGGCGCTAGAACAACTAGAAGTTGAACATTCCACTACAGATATAATGGTTATGGGTCCTTTGATTATCAGATGCTACAGCTTCAGCCACAAATTATAACAAAACATGCTCTTGACAATTATTATATGGTAACTGATTGAGGCCAGTTACATGCTATAGTCCAGATATAATTCCCAATGGGATTAGGTGGGCGGTGTGTGCACTGTGTGTGCATGTTTGTGCATGTGTATGTGTGTGTCAGAATGGATTAAGTGATCACCTGACCATCTGATTCATCATGAGTTATAGTTATAGTGTTCAAATGGTGTAATATGGAGTAACCATCCTAAATATCCTCGAATAAAACTGTACAATCTTTTATGAATGTACATACATATAAACCTATTCAATGCCTGAATACAAGTTGAAACAATCTAACTATGGGGTTATTTATTACGTTTTTTTTAGCGGGGGAGGGAGGAAGTGTTCACTTAGTGTTTATGTAACAATGCACGAGGAAATTGGGCACAGTTATGCACACAATGTTGGGAAAAAATTGTTTTAATTTTTAAAGAACTTCCTGCCAGTTTGCCAAAGAACATGCAAGTGCAAAACAAACAACAACATAAATTGACCGCTGCAGCGCTATGAGCAATTTTCTTGTGCAAGGTCACATGGTCACATACTAATTACACTAGATAATGTACGAGAAGAGATGAGTGCAGTTAACCAAAAGCTATCTAGAAAATGTGTGAAGCACTAAATGAACTAAATGAATTATATCAGTAAAGGCAATTACAACATAAAATGAGAAATGATACAACCTTGAGTTAGAATGCACCAACAGTCACATCTGTAGAGAGAGAGGAAAGAAATATATGAAGGACAAAATGGTGTGAAATGAGCATGTATAGAAGTGAAATGGAAGGTGAGTCACACAAAGAGATAGTGTCTACAACAGTTCCTGCTTGGTTTTTGGCTTCTAATTAGTAGTCTGAACCGCTATTCTATATATAGAAATGATGAGTGATTATTACCAATATGAACTACAAGCTATAGTACAGAATAACTTACTGTGGTGATGTTAGTTCAGAAATATCTTCAATCATGAAAGCCTCTATATCACTTGTGTCAGAAAAATTCTTCCAAGACTCTCCAAACGTTCTGGCTACAATGTGAGATCCTTCCCCTTGAACTTGTGACATCTCATCCGTCCACCTGTGATCATTAGTGTTAATACAGATACACACACACACACATACACACAAACACCACACATGCATTAACACACATGCACTCACACCAAAGGTATGAAGAAAATTGTAAAGTTGTATGATTTTCATTTTTTATATTTCATTTTGGAATACTTAGGTTTGTTTACTTTTATATTAGAACCCGTTGCTATATTGTTACTAGGTGTACTAACTTGGTAAGTGTGCACTATTTTTTGCCTTTAGGTATATAAACTGTGCATACTAACCACCCTTGGGGTATTGCTATTTTTGAGTTTTAGTTTAATAGAATAGGCCGGATAAAGCTGTGTGAGGCCTGGATATGATATGTGAGGGTCTACTACCCTCTCATATCCGACCTATAGGGACCAGCCCTAGTTCGGACAACTCTCCTGCTGACGCTCATACTGCAGGAATTTACCGTAGCTAGCTGCTTAACTGTTTACCACAGAGCAGAGCAGCCCAGGGTAGAGTTAGATCTGGAGATAACAGCTGGCAGCTACAATGCTAAAGTAAACCTGCCAGGTGTGCTTCAATTGAATTTTAATTGATTTTTAGACACGAAAATGCTGATAAACCAAGTTGCTAGTGGAAACTGGGCCGGCTTTGGGTAAACGGGTTCTAAAATAGTTAGAGCATGCGCTCAGGTACTGGTGGATTTAGTGCACTAAATCCACCAGTACCTAAGCGAGTATGCTCTAACTATTACTTAGTATACTGTATAATATAACACAATACACCCAATTAAATATAGCTAAAATATCAAATTATGATGTTCTAAGACAGTAGCTATGTGGTATGTCTATTTGTTGAAAGTGACTCATCCCACAGCTAGTTTTAAAATCGTGAAAATGGCTTACTACTATCACAGTAAAACATAATCAACCCCAGCTAAATGCTAGTCCAAAATAATTCCAGGATTGAAAATACTTTGCTTTCTTTGGAACAACATATCATATTTGATCACTACAGCAGAAATGAATTACAACAATGAATGGCAATAATATGACAGCCACCTAAAATATAAATTTAACTGCTAATAGCCATGGGCAAACGTTTGATGGTGTAGCACAAAAAGAACAACAATACTATGATTAACATTTCTTTTGTCAACAGCACATCAACATAGACACCTACTTCATTTACCCTTCTCCAGATATAACCCTAGGCTTCTCAAGCATGAACAGAACTTACCAATGTGATTGAAACTGTCCACCAAACACCCCTTCATTTCTCCTACAGATAAGTCCAGCAACATTACACTTAAAATTAATACAATTGGCTCAAAAAAATTATAAGTATAATGTGTATGACTTAATTGGTGAGCGAACTAGCAAAGTGAGCACGGCACATACAGGGATAGCATAATCAAAGCCTGTGGTGTATACCTATGTATTTTTTATTTCTTTTTCTTGATTATTTAAATGATATGTGGGACCCACATTTTCTTGCATACCACTAGTTATGTAAGTTATATCTTGATGGATTTAAAAAAAAGTAATGAGCATGTTGACCATTCAATAATGAGTTGTGAGCCTTAAAAAGTAAGATAGTCTTGGAGCATAAACACCTGAACTTTGGCTTCCTCAAAAAAAAAAAAGTATAATGGAGCCTACGGCACTATTTCTCTACAATCTGAATGTGTAGGTCAAGTAGAACAGCACAATTTATAAATTATGCCAAGGACTGTAGCTCATAGTTGGCCATCACTTTAAGCTATGCTAGCTAACTAGCCAATTCATGCTGAAGAATACCACTAGTAACTAATTGATATATGTCAATGTATGTATGTGTGTATGTATGTTTATATTCCAGTTATTGCTCACCTTATTGTATGGTCCTGACTAGTTTTACGTAATCAACAAGCTATGTTAGGCAACCATAATTTATCAGTTCAATGCTCAGTAATAGAAAATTACCTCTGCTCCCCCCCCCCCCCCCCCAACCCCCCCCCCCCCCCCCCCCCGGCATTCCCATGTTTTCTTCATTGATAGCTGCTTCAATTCTATAATAAAGTATTGGAGCCATTGCAAAATATTTTGAGGCTTCAGCATAATTGAGTGCAGCAACAATTATGAAACTTACAAAATCAGCAAATGACATTGCCACTGCAAAGAAAGATTCAGCCATTGTGAGCACTCAGCATGTATATCCAGCTCCTGGTCTGCCACTTAACCGTAAAAGTGGACTAATTGCTTTAACGTTCTAAGAATTTCAATGAAGCTAAGACTATGCTAGTCCTTGTTACCATTAGTATCTTGGCTAGTTTGTTTTGATTATTGACTTTTGTATATTATTATGTACATAGATAGTTTGCCACTTGAGATGAAATCGGGACAGTCAAGAGGTACTGAAAGCTAGTGATGGTGGAGTGTACATTAGATAACTTATTTTATGAAACTGTTTTGTAAATTATGATTCTCCTGACTTAATTAAGTACCACGAAACAATACATAATATCTATGCTATAATTATTAGGCATTTTAATAAATTCATGAAATTTTTTTAATTGAAATGAAAACCTACAGTATTATATTCTAATTGTATTATGTGATTAGAGTTGAAATTAGAAGCACAATCATATAGGTTTTTATTGAGATCACACACACACACACACACACACATACACATCAGGTGCCTCACAAAATTATACGATGCCACATGCAATTAAAACGGACTGATCCATTCCAAATAAATGACTGGACACACAGATTGGAGTATGGATGTGAATTATGCAATGTGTATAGAACAGTATCTGCCACCACTATCATTAAATACATAGTGTGTTTATTAAGTAATACAGAAAAAAACAACAACGAATATCTATAAAAAAAGAAAGAATAAAGCAAGCAGTGAAGTAGGAACAGGACAGTCAGAGGGGTCACGTTTCCTCCCAACATTAATTAAGGGGACCCTGACTCCAAAGTTGTTAATGGATGTTTTAATGAGATTTTCTGCAGTGCATACTTGATTAAAGCTCATCAGGTATATTTTGTGTAGAAGAACAGTGTTTCTGTGACATGCATATCTCACATGTTAATTTGCAATTAATGTAGCTACCATTTGGGGGCGAGTAAATTGCAGTTTCCCATTCCACTCCTTCCCTGCATGAAACCTTGGTGACAATCCTAAACCGCTAGCCATACACTATACAGTTAATGTATTGCAATCTAAAAGATAGCCATATTGCTGATCATTTAGACACAAGAACTACATTGGCTATCAATAACACTGTCAAATTAACTCAACTGAAATGAGTACTTATACTCAGTTACATTGAACATCAAAACTCATCCCAATTCCCTCCCATTACATTATCACTGCATTATCACTGAAGCTATAGCTTATGTTGCTTAAACATTGTTTTACTTCTTAAAGGAATTCTCATCAGGTTGTCAAAGAATGTGTAAGTACAAAATAATGACATTTTTTATCAGTGCAATGTTGTGCTCATTTTTTTGTGCACAGTCACTCATATATAACAGTAGATGATGTATAGATGAGTACTAAGCTAACCAAAAGCTATCTAGAAAATGTGTCAAGTAATGACTATAATACTAATTAAAGTAGTATACAGTTCCATCTGGTTCAAATTAAGAACATCACGCCAGAACTGACTATTTTCCTTTATCAATTTGTAGGAGCAAAGACAAATTTGTCAAAATAACAATTTTTTAGGTTGTATTAATTGCTCTAGGCAGTTTCATGTCTTTAAATTTAAATCACAGCATCACAAAGCCTGATCCTTGATCTAAAAATCATATTTAAATAATTGTTGTCTAAATTAAAACCTGCAAGATCAGCACAATTGGTTCATTACATTTTGTTGTTATTGTTAATGTTATCTTTCTGTAAAACATTACCTTTTTTAATTACTATATAACTGGAACCCTATATGAATTAGAAGCACACATTCTTATTTAGAAACATTGGCTTGTCAAACTGTGGAACCAATAATAACACAAAGCCACTAGCCATTCACTCAGTACATAAGAAAATAGAATGCAAACAATAACATAGATAGATTCATGTGATGCCACACAGTATGCTGGTTGAGAAATGCTGTGTTGTCTTGGCTATAAAATGGAAGTGTACATCTTATATTGTTCATGCACTAAATCCAAACGAAGAGGCATTTTCTCTCCCAAAGATATAACTAATGTTGTTGCGCAATTGGTTTGAATTGAACTACATGAAGTGTACATGTCACCTCCTAATGTAAAGAATGGAAGGAGAAGTAATAAAAGGAAGTAGAGAAACCCTAACTTATACATTTTGTGTCAACATACTCTAAGTACTGTCCAGGTTGTGTACTATTATAATTGAAAATTTGCCTCATAGTTTGTTTGAAAATACTGCAATACTGCAGGTACATGTAGTGTATTTAATTGTAAATGGAGTTGGACTCATACTTTGTGTCATTCATACGTTCGTATGTGTCATTAGGATCATGTGTTTGACAGTGACAACAAGCCAGAGTTTTTCAACATTTTATGTTAAGCCATGAGTCAAACTTCAGTTCTATTTTCCAGTTAGACCTATGCTTGCTTCTATAAAATTATGACTATTGGGATTTGTAGTTTAAAGGCGTTATTGTTGGATAAATAATTATAATTTATTACAACAATTACTATTTTTTTTACAATGTACCTAAACACTTACAATATACCCACACACTTACGAAATATGAATGTTTATTTCGTCAAAACCAGTGTATGCACCTATTGGTTGACAACACAGCTGAGCACGACTTATAAAAAACCTACCGTTCCCAACTTTTCTCTGTAGTAATAAACAGTACACCACTTTTCCTGACACAAACTGGTTTGTACCTCATTCCTAGATGCTATTTTTGAAAAATGAGAATGAGATATCTTTACTTGACACTTTCTGGTTAAATATGAGTTTAATCTCTAGGAACTATTATTATAGCATAGGAACAGCCACCGATTGATACTCTTTGCAACACACTAGCATACACATACGTACACACATACACACATGCATCCTAAGATTGCAGTAGTATCACACTAACCAACACACCACACAGCCAAATAAAGCCATATGAATTAGCCAACATGTTTAATTGAATAACCACAGCATTGCCATATTTATGTAACCAACAGTTATTGATAGGTATTTCTCAATACCAACACAGAAATCAACTAGTAAAACTAGAAACTACAACTTACTGTTTGACTGGACACTAAAGAAAATGATTGTTTATGTTGTAGAGCAGAAATAACTTCAAGCTGAAAATAGCTGTACCAGAATATGAGTGAGCGTATAACTCCACTGACTACGAGAATAATAGCAACTTAGGTCCCATACTAAACTGAACTGGAGTATAAAGAGAGCACCAGTCAAAGTGACTGTGAGTAGGGGAGCCCAACAACAAAGGTATCGGTCAGATAGCAGGGAATCTATGATGGGAGCTACCTACTAAAGAAGCCACAATGGCATGACAGACTATAAGAATTTCATGTGGCAACTATAACACACAATACGCACACAGGACAAAAATCAGGAATTAGATATTTGTTTATGTAGGAATACCATGTATCTTTGGTGATTATTGATTTTTTAAATTAATCTAGCTACTAATGAGTTCTTTGCAAGCTCTAACTGAAATACTCGTATTCAATAGTTTGCTATGTACATTTAAGCAGGAACTAGAGCTAGTACAACCAGAACAATTTCCCAGAATTGTATTCTCACAGATGACACATACACACACACACACACACACACATATACCCAACTGTATCTGCATAGGAAGCCAGATGGATGCACAATGGTTTTCCGAGTCCTTTGACTTGGAGCTTATCAGATGCAACAACTTCAACTCCTATTAAGTACAACCAGAACAAATTCCATGACACATACACACACACACACACACATACCCAACTGCATCTGCATCCAGTAAGAGACAGTTGAAGTTCCTTATAGGAGTTGTTGTTGCATCTGATAAGCTCCAAGTCAAAGGACTCGAAAACCATTGTGCATCCGTCTGGCTTCCTACAGACTGTTGACTTCATCTGTCATAGCTATGGACAGCTTGTTTCTATCACACACTTTTTTGCTAACCAACAATTAATTTGTATTGTGTTTGTAAAGTTTTATCCTCTGTTTGTTACTTGCAGTATTAATAATTAACTAGAATATCACTAATATTATATAGGTGATTTGTTGTATTTTGTTGTGTACATCGATTGACTAACTAAGTAAGCTCGGTTGTATTATTATTACACAGAACAAAAAAAGCATTGTTGATCCAAAGAGGATTTCAAGCAACAACAATTAAGTTAGAAAGAAGAGCATTGATGATCCAACAAATAGGATTTCAAGCAACAACAATAGAAGTGTGGGAGAAACATAAGCTCTATTGATGAAGCAATAATTGCAGTGCTTCAGAGTAAGCTTACAAATGAGTGTCACTATAGTACAGAAAAATTGTCACTCTATAAATGTCTCAACGATCACACACACACACACACACACACACACACACACACACACATACACACCACTAACTCAAGCACCTACATACTTCTATGTCAATGGTACGAAAAATGACACTGAAAATGATTACATGTCAATGTATTATGTAAATTGTTGTGAACAATATTACAGTACGAATGAGAACTAAATCTGAATATATCTATTTGAAACCAAACCATTATCCTGAATCCTCATCAAAATTAAACTTTTGGTTAGACTGCTGCTGATCACTAACACATATTCAGTTTAGTTCTTTCACAAGTATCACGATACTTGTTTCGATATCTTGTCATCATAATGTAACAATTATTCTGGCTATCAATTGTCAAAATAAGCACTTTATACTTTATATAATTTATACAATTGTCACGTTTTTGTACTTTTTGTTCTCGCAATAGTAGAAATGGAGTGTATGTTGACATATTGTTACATAATAATGTTCAGTATTAGATACACGGGCTATTGTGGCTATGGGTGTTTGGTTGTGGTAAGCATGTAGAATATGTAAACACAATAAATTAAGCCTTTATATTATGCTATATAGCTAAGTGGTACACGATAGGCCATGTAATTCAATATCCATAGAACCACAGGGTTTTACTTGCAAATAGATGGTTATGCATATCCATACACTAAACAAAGCAATAAACCTCCTCAAGTTCACTTTGTTGTCTTGAGCAAGTTTTGTAATCTCACTAGGACTATGCGTCCTCTCTACAACTGTCCTCCATGTTGTGTTTCATAACTGACAAGACACCATGTGTTTACTCAGAATTGTAATGACTGGCACACAGTAGCGGCATAATAATGATACATTAGATCACAGGGTTCTATTTAGTGAGTGGGGGGTGGGGGAAAACTACATTCTCAAACTTCCCAGCTCCCCCCCCCCCCCTCCCCCTACCTGCCAAACTATAAGCTTCCCTCTTCAACATTGCAACTTCCCTCCTTCCCAAACAAAAATATTCTGGATACAACCCTGGACTACCTCGACAGGCAGGTGCCAAATCTTTCTTCATTGTTGTCCCAAATCAAGTGTTGTATTTATATTTCGTTCAGCATTTCTATGCTAACACAGATCAGTGAAGGAACCAGCTGCCACGTGTGTGTAAGTGTGTGGGTCCTAAAGGAAAGCTAGCTTATTTTGCAGAGATTATCTTATTGTTTGTGTACGGCCCAGATGTATTTCCCAATGGGGTTTCTTGTGTGTGAATGTGTGTGAGAGAGTGTGTGTGTGTGTGTGTGTGTGTGTGTGTGTGTGTGTCAGAATGGTTTGTCATCTGAGTGATTCATCAGTAGAGAGCTGATGGCGATCATCATCAAACACATACAGGTTATGGTGACTATAGGACAATGCCAAAAATAAATGGATGCATTGATAAATAAACCATGAGGATATTGAGGATAGTCAGTCCGTGCAATACATTTTTCAGAGTATTACAAACTTAAGTACGTAGCTAAGTAGGAACATTCAGCTTGATAAGGTAGTGAGTGACACATGGAGTTTCAGCACATCCTCCCTACAATTCTAATAACAACTTAAAAATGACTAACAACATTTCATAACATTCAACATGTGTCAAGGTAAATCTATTCAATGTCTGCCCCGCCCATCACTTCTCCCCTATTGTTTGCCATTATGAGTTTGGGTTTACACCTTCTATCAGATTGTACATATATATATACACCCTATTAACACATTGATTAATTAAAAGTGAATACCACTATATCTAAGAACGGAGTTAACTATTATCAACTGCTAATAGCTTCTTCATCCATTCTCTCAAAACCCACTGTTGGTTGTTCCTTCTTATCATAAAAATTCTTTTCAAATACACACTTTACGATAACTCTACCTTCATTGAATTCTACAGGAGCTAATGGACTCTTTTATAGCTAATTCACTTGCATTGTTATGAGTCACAAATTTAAAATTTTAATAAAAATAATACTTTCAACAAAAACATGTAAAGATATTCAACTAGGCATATCAATTTATAGCTTGCCGAAATCACTGAACAAACTCCCTAAGTACAGACAAGCTAACGCACATTCACGGGTCTTCCTTTTGATAGTTCAATAATAATGCCAAGGTGGTTAAAGTAGGACGGAGTATTTATATAAATTGTCTCGCTAGCTGATTTACCACAATATTTTAATTGCTTTATAATGATTGATGTGACTTCATGTGTTTACAAACACATGTGGTTAACTGACTATGATTATGATTATAGTATTAGTGGTATAAATAAACATGTGGTTAGCAATGAGTCAGTCTCATTTGGTCAGTAACTCTTCAGGTTCACTCGGCGATGACTCATTACTACTTGTTCCAGTGAACTAGAATAGAACTATGTTAGCACCTGAAGTAGTTATTGTATGATTGTGAGATCATAGATTTACTTTTCAAACTCGTCTGGCTGATGCCCAGAGAATACTGTGAGGGGATTCTCCAATCCATGACATTGGGGGCTGTGTTCAGATACACTGGAATCATCATCGTAAATGACAGGTTTATCCTCACACTGATCCATTCTGCAGACATAGAAAACTTATTTATAAAAACATTTAGTATATCATGATTCCCCTGACTTAAGTACACTGAAAACAATGGCTACAATATCTATTTACAGCATGCCATTTATTTGCTATAATTATTACACATTTGAATTATGCAAAACATAATAATTAAAGTAGACTTGAGCTTACTGAGTATTTAGGGTAGTTAGGATGTTCATAAGCATAACCAAGTGACCAACCATTGTGGTTAGTAAGCATGATATATGCAGCTTATAACTGTGCACAAATCTATTAGGAGTTCACTACAATACGAAGATCAACGGTGTCTATTATTATACATGAAAGAGAATATTTTTGCTATATATTGTAGATATGCACACATATATGGCATGCTAGAAGTGTTAATAATAGATTGCTCTACATGTCCGCAAGTGCTTCATGTAGGTATATTTAATCAGATAATCTCTACATTCTTGTAAGATCTAAGCAAACTAGTCACATGTCATGCAACATGCAGTAACTTCTGGAAGACTGTGTTAAGTAATTTTGGATACAACACATGTTAGGAAGAAATACAACCATCAAAATAATTGTGCCTCACATCCAAATATTATATACTTGTTGGTTACTTTTAAACAATAAGCTTTGCATATCAAGAACATAAAAAAAAAGGGATACAGGGTTCATGTTGGTTACCAGTGCAGAGAATCCACACCAAATGGATTTCATTCAAAGTCATACTATAATTATCAATTTGATGGTGAAAATTTTAATAAAAAGGTAAAAGTTAAAAAACAGTCACTGAAAATTGTGTAAAACATCAGAATAAAGAGCAATTGAAACAATTAACATATTTAGTAAAATGAAGATTGATATTATGACGAATTTTGCGTGTTAAGTTCTTGAAAGACTGACTAATTAGCTCAAGGGGCTGAGTGAGGATGCCCCATTGAATTTGTTCCGAGTTTTATTCGATACTGTAAGCCATTGACCATATTTCCAGTGTGAAATAGAGATAGTTCATTTCCTATGACCAGTACACAAGGCCTCCCTCCCTCTTGCGTTTCCTGTTCAGGTGTCCTGTAATTTCCTGTAGGGTCTTCATAGGAATCATTGATGGGTAATGTATCATTCTCAATGTCTGCACAGAAGCACCTACCTTTATGACCTTCTATTAGATGTGCACTGTTTGAAGGATTATGCAACTTGTGGGAGGAGTCGTAGCTTTTGGCAATATCTCTTCCTTCTTTTTTGCTGCTGGTGTGCATGTCATCAATCGATGTTGTAGGATTCCCCAGTGTGCAGTCAATGCGGTTGTCCTTATCATTTTTGTGCAGAATACATTCAGCCATTCTCCAATTTCACTAAGAATAACAACTGTATACAATAGTTTTAGCTCTGCAAACCAGCATAAGTGAGCAGCATTTCCTCTTTATATAGCTAACTGTAACCAGAACAGGATGTTCTTAAAGTAATTAGTGAATATGATGGAATCCTTATACATGATGGTTATAATGATGTTCATTATGGTGCATGTAATTTGGATATGAGCTACCTTTGTATATCTGGCTTCCTAGTCACTGTGTTGTCTCTCCTAATCAAATAAGGAATTTAAACTCACATTTAGAGAGGCATTTTAATGAATAGTGATAAACACTGTCAATAAACCGGTACTAAATTATAGTAAAATGACTAATTGTGAATGTATCATGACACAGGCCTATAACGTAGGATTTTTCCTGAACATAACAAACGTTGCTTCCTTTTAAAATGTGACAACATTATTGCATATTCTCAATTGAAGTAGTGGTAGATTCCACTTATTTTTACAGTACTTCAATAATTAATTGCATTGCTCAATATACAAATTCTGGGGAAAATTTTACTTCAACTCTCTGAGCTCCCAATATTTAATAATAGCATGTGCAGAAACAAAGAATTGCTTAACCACACCCCTTCACAAGTGCATGATAATACATTTTCTATTGTGCCTATTACCATTTCAGTTATCTGAACACCTCTATGGTCCCAACTTGTTTGAATAGCTAAAGTCAATGGCAATTGCAATGCCATTATGAATTCCAAGGCAACGAGTTCCATGGTAGCTTATGTTCATTCATGATGTTAGTAAGTTGTATGTAAGTATATAATTATATATACACAGTGCACTTTACTTGCATTAGAATTTGTTTGCAGTCTCATAATCATTTATATGAAGAATTCATATGCAATATACATTTAATGACATGCGACATATGAAGCCAGACTGACACAAGGTGGTTTGTGGTTTCTTCAACTAAATAACTTATCAGATGCAACTTCACTGTCAGTGAACAGGCTGGGACAGTGACTTTAACTTAATGGTACAACACATTATTATTAGAAGCATATCTAAAATAATACTGAAAGTCTCCTGCTGGCAGATGTTGAAGTGCTTAGACATAGTTTGCAAGTTATATATCTTATGAAAGTCATACTAAACACTTTCTACTTCTTATACAACTTTCAACAACGTTATATTTTGTTATCAATTCATTAATTTTTAATTATTATTTTTTTGTGCTTTCTTTATTTAGTTTTATTTCATTTATTTATTTCATTTATTTCTTAGATATCATTTGCTTTATTTATTTCATTTATTTACTTGATTTTCTTTACTTATTTTATAATTGATTATTAATTTATTTTCTTTTACAGATAGCTAACACATTTCCTAGAAAATGTTTTATGAATGTTTTTGAAGACATAGCTAAGTTTGGTTGCTGCTGCATATCTAACACAGTCACAGTTTAGTTAGCCATTGTTTTGTACATTGTGATGTAGGAAAAAAAATTGACACTATGATCAATAGCAGAGAATAGAAAATAAACTCTATTTCATGTGATAATTTTTATAACTGATCCTAGATTGCCCCATCAAGAATGCAGCTGACCAGATTACTCTGTTTCATTATAGTGCACCAGCTCTACAATTTTAATTAGATCATGGCCATTGTTCAAAATAATGATCACCAGTGATCAAAATCCTACAGAACATTGCACCACACACCTTAAGTAAAACACACAACACCCCCCCCTCCCCCCCTCCCACACACACACACACACACACCTATGCACAGGTGTTTCATCAAGCACTTTATGGATGATATTGGTTAAGCACCACATTTGCAGTGATAGAATGTATAAGTATAGAATAACTAAATTTGAACCTAGCCCACACATGCAATGTGGTATAACAGCTGATAATTCGATTACTCTGAAACTTAAAGGGCAAGCATGAGGAAATTTTTTTCTCTTGTTATTTTCTGGTAGTTTTATGTGTAAATATAACCCAGAAAAATAATATTAAATAACCCTTCACATTAGAGTAACCAAGATCAGAATTACTTACTGTTGTGGGCGGGCCTTAGTGATAATGCAGTTAGGGATACAGCTTACATTTTTGGTTCATGTGATGGAATTGTGTGTGTATGTGTGTGTCTGTGTGTGTAAGAGGGTGGGGGCAGATTTATAGTTTGGGGGACACAGGGAGACACACACTATGCAGATTAAGTATTTAGTGAACTTGAATTTAGCTTAGTCAATATTAAGTTATATTTTTCATGAAATATATGTGTCTTTCACGAGAGAAATTAATTTCTGATACATGGTGAAACCTCCCACCACCACTCAGATGCCAATGGTAATGTTATACACCAGCAGTGATAACTCCAACTGACTTGCTGATACAATCATTATGAGTGGACTGGACTTTTTACACAATCCAGTAAGAAGAAATAAATACAGTTGCAGGTATTGTAAAAAATGCATGTGTTGTAGGGAAAAAAGTAAATGCACTAGGTGACCCCAACAAAACCTGCATTGCTTAAGTCCTGTGTGCCTCAATTTATAGGCACTTCAGGATTCCTACGTTCTGCAGTGTCAGGAATAATAATGCAGTATAACTAGTGATGAAACTGTAGTATAACCACCGTAATGAGCTCAGTTAGCTCAACTTAGCTATAGTGTCCATTTGCTTGTATTTTTACTGTGTACACTATGTAATATAGACACATCAGCATGTCGTCATGACACAAGATGGTGCTATATTATGTCGGTGGCTGGGAAGAAACATTCAAATCATGCCACCATCATGACTTGACATCTTTCTATTCAGCACATCCACGAGATTCAATTATCCTGTCTTATTAATAATTATTGATTGTATTCGCATAGTGTTCCAGTTTTCATGGTTACGTAGCCTTTAAAAAAATCAACTTTTTTTCTGCTCCATTTAATAGATGCTCAGCTAAATTGCTGGTAACTTTGCCATGGATCTAAACAAACCCAAATACATAAGCTGTTTCCCTATCTACATCATCACTAAGCCCCACCCACAGTTATTCACACTGTTACAGTCCTCACAATACACCAACAATCACAATACTGTGTAAAAGGTCTACTATGCTAACCATGATGTAAAGTAAAAGAAAGTCATTCAGAGTCATCACTGCTGGTGTCTGAAGCATCACCACATGTATTCTTTACATCTCTGTGCCCCTCCCCCCCATCTCCCTCCATTAAGAAATTATTCATAGACTTATGATCTGAAGTATTATCAGACACTATTGCTAGGCTCATAGCTATAAGGAATCTGGTTTTATTACTACTATTACTCTCTGGTGAGCTGTGGTCTGATCTATACTGGCCACTTTCTTCTGCCTCAGACTCATCACACATTGCTAGCTAACTAATACAAGCCCACAGCCATAGGCTTACTAAACAAACTAAACACAGCTGTTTCACTACATCACTAAGCCCTGCCTACAACAGGAAGTAATTCTGATTTTGGTTATAATCACCAAGGTGAATTTGATTCTTAGTGTCAGAACTTACAATAACGAAAAAATGTTATGGACAGTTCACTTTTTATTCCTGTCTCTCAATGACTGGAGTTTTAGCACTAACCACCGAAACCTTTTGCCAGTGAATCTTAAGATGAACTTACCATTGGCACATCAAAATCCATGGTTGATCTGTTCAGTTTAGATTATGCATTACTTAATTAATTGACTAAGTGACTATAATCATACCATTGAAACTTGTGATGCTACATTATCTAAAAATGATGACCTTCCTTCTCAGACAGTATATGACTGTACAAGTATACGTGTGACTTGTGCATGAATTCCCCTATAACCAACTTCCTGCATATTTTCAACCAACATATTTCCGTGAGTGACAAAACAATATACAGAGTAATCATCATTATGCAGCAATAGTTACAGTATGAAACAGAAGTAATGTTATTATATGATTGTATAACAAGCATTAATGAGTAGTTGTCCAGCATTAAAAACATACGTGACAGGTTAAAAACAAACAAATCATCATTGTTTGAATGTCTTTCTGCATTGTCTACTTTAAATCATATCATACTCCATTGAATATCTACCAGTTTAGCTGATGAACAATGGCTAAATTTACGTAGATGAAGTTGCTTGTAAGATATAACTTCTCAGCTGATGGTTGTGTTTCTCTTCACTCACTGAGCAATAATCTCCCTCTTCTTTCACTTCAGAGATGTTAATGACTTCCTCATCAATTTCTCTCTTAATTTTCTCATCGGTGTTAGTTATTTTGTCTTCCTCAAAGTGGTTGCCAACACACATTGCAATACCAATGCTAGCAAAAAACAGCTCACATGGGTGGGAGTTCCTAAAGTTGTAACAAAATGGTAGCATTAGTAGTGACATTAGCTATAGCTGTTTGATATCAAACAAATAGACTTCACTTTGATCACCATAAAAAATGACAAACATCACCATTCTAAGTGCATGGTTTCAAATCAACTGTACTTGTTGCTTTTATTATTATTATTATTATTATTATTATGATAATCCTGCTTACACTTTTAAGTGAAACTAGGACACAATTCAAGTTTGAAAAATGCTGACCACATATTTATAAAATGATTTTTCATAAGGGGCACCAAGGTTTAGTACAAAGAAAGGGGTGCTGGCCCCTGGATCATCTTGTCTTCCGTCTCTCCACAGATTTTTGGAAGTTAACATAATGCTACATTTAGCTAAAGTTGAACTTGAATAACATAATCATATAAAATCAGGCATGTGACAAAACATAAATCTGTGTTATATAATCTTATGTAGGAATTTTCAAAGCAGTGAAGGTATAAAAATAGTGTGGTTGACTACACAGACATACACACACACACACACACACCATATCTACTTCCAGTGAACCATCCTGTATGAAACCTTAGGCATGGTGTTGTATAAACACGGTGATTGAAACACAGTATTAGTCTACTGCTTTGCACATGTTCAATATAAGGTACATTGGGAGGTATCTCACTATCAAGTCATGACATTATATTCTTACCAAGTACACAGGACAAATACTGAAAAAAAATCTGTAATTCATCTTTAGCAGGTCAGGCAACAAAGCACCAGTATAGAAAGTTATTGGCTTACTCACTGACAAATCAGTTACAGTATTCAGAAGTATGTGTTTGTTGAATCCCACAGGTAATTTTTATAGTAAAAGATGACAACAGTCAAATTTATTGCTCCAGTTAAAAAATAAGTATCTGATTGTTTACAAGGTAAACAAGAAGAGAGCAAATAGTAAGTTTAATTATTTATTACGAAAATCGTAATTTCAATATTATAATAATGTCAGTAACAACGACCGATGACGACCGAAAGTGTGTGTATTAATGAATAATTCATGAGCTTCAATCATTGCGGTAAAGCATCGTCACACATGATGGGTAAAGTGCCCTAACATTCAGTAGAAAGTGGTTTATTTTAAAAGCGGGTGTAAGACGAGGGAAGGCGACGTACATTTAAAAAAGAAGTGAAAGTATGGAAGAGAAGTTAAAAGGTGATTAATTGTAACTAAAAAGCCGGTAGAATCCGCGAAGTCAGGCAGTGTAGGTTTAAAAAGAATGGAAGAGAAGGTAAAAGCGAGCAATTAATTGTAACTAAAAAGCGGGTGGAATTGGCAAATAAAGACGGGGGTCAGTTTTAAAATGGAAAGGCAAAAATATGAAAAAGAAGGAAAAAGTTTCGCAAATCTTAAGTCCACAATTATTGTGGTAGGACAGATACATTTAGAAGCAGGAGAGGTAGACAAAGGAAAAGGGGCTCCAAGACTCAAGAAGAAAAAGCTGAAGAAAGGAAAGTGATGTATAAAAAAAGACGAGACATAGTTCAGAAAAAAGAGAGCAGGAGAGGGAAACTTATGTAACCTTAACCAATGGTAAAGAACTGAGCAAGATAACTTGCTACTGCATTCTTAATTTGCAATACGTCAAGCGCCACTATGTGATAGGGTGCTTGCTAGTAATTTTATAATACCGTACCATGCTACAAAGCCCAATAAACACAACCAATTCCTAATTAGATATTATGTGGCAGTTTACATCAGATTTTTGAGACTTAACAAATTTTAAAAGACTATTAGCTAAAATTTTAATTTCTATGAATTTTCATTCCAAACCAAAACTAACACTTACCGGTATTTTTTACAATAAGGCTCCACAGCTTGTTGTAGCCTGCAATTATTAACATATCACTACATCACAACTTGCGGCATACAGAGAAACTCACCCATGAACAAGATAATCAGCATGCTGGTTAACTTCACATGACCTAAAAATAACGATAATTCAAACAACTATGTACAATAACAAAAAAAAAACAATAATGAAGCACCTATGGTGTGAACCCTCAGTGCTACACTAGCTAGCTACAAGTTATTTCCCATGCCAAAATAATAATTATTCTATTCTTAATCAGGTATCAATACAGTTCATGCAATGAAAATGGTAGGCTGCATGAGTAGCTAAGTATCTGTCTTTACTTTGCTCTTCCCTAATACGGCTAAATTGCCATTCTCCAGAAGCTCAGTAGCCTCGAAAGTTGTAAAACAAGAAGCCATAAGCTTCTGATCGAACAGTCCAAAAAATCGGTAAAGGGTCTACTACAAATGAAGTTAGTAATAATTAATATTGTATTTTTTTAAAGGGTTAAAAAAATACACAAAAATAGGGCCTCACAACCATTTAAACTTACCCTAAAATATTCTTTTGAATATTTTGGAGGACCAAAAAAAGGAGATATGAATCTTTACAATAATAATTATATTTTCCAGTAAAGAGGGGCCGATATCTTTTAACGAATTTTTCTATGCTCTTCGAGTAAAGCTACTGAAAGGAAATATTGCAAAAAAAGGAATCAATTTGAAATAACAATAAACTATGTTAATACTGTTACTTACATCATTATATTTAGCTAAGTTAACTCACCTGAGTTTAGTACCTAATCGCTACTCTTGGAGAAGGCGCGGTGTTTTTTTTCTTTCTATTGTACACTACGTAATTCCACCAGGGAACGACCCACACGGAACATTGGACAGCGGACGTAAATCTTTTTGAGAAGTGCGTATAATAACCAAAGAAATCCGTTTAAATCTTCGTCGCCTGTGTAACGTTTGTGGCCTATAGCACGTAGTATAACTCTTCGGTATATGAAGTCTTTTGAGTTCATGAAATAGATTCACTGTACAACTCCAAGAGTATGAAATAATACAAAACTTATATAGTAACAAATCATCAAACATCAAACATTAAACCACAAGTACAAAAATGAATAATAAAATAATTATAGCTAGCTTGACCATAATTCACTTGAGTAGTTATTTCTAGTCTTCTAGGTTTGCTTCTTTATGAAATTCATCCTGATCAAGCAACATCTAAAGATAAGGTAAAGGTTCAATCCTTTGCAATTGTGACAGAAGTTTTGGATAGTGTTCTTTCATGACCACAGCATCTCTGTATGCTATTGGTTCTAATCACAAGGTTAATAATATTATATTGAATTATAAAAAAAGCACAACAAAGGTCTTACCTATGCCTTAAAGCCATGACAATAATACTGATGTTTATCACATAGGCCTTCCACTAGTAACACCAGATGAAACAGTTATTATTCAGCTTAGTAGGCAATGGGACAAAGAGCATAAGCTGATCAATGTAACCATCTCCTTAATTTGCTAAGGAGAGAAACTGAATTAGTTCATGTTCCTGAACATATATTCCAAGAATTATACAGGCATTATAGTATGTACTGGTTGTGACTATATTTCTTTCTACTCGGGGATTGGCAAAACACTTTCTTAATCGTATTTTTTTGAATATTCAAATTGCTGGTCAACTATCAGAACCATTTTACCGGAGTTATTTCTTAATCTAACCTTCACGAAGCGCATCAAAGGCAAGCCAACAGATATTTATTTGTCTGGTAAGTTGTGCATACTACAATAAGTATGATTATGCATTATTGTGGTCAAACTCCTTCCCTATTGATGAATTCAATAAAGAAAAAGGGTTAGACTCCTGAACAGTTCACAAAATATTTATAGTTAATAATGAAACTACTAGTAATTTGTTCTATCTAATTTTAGCATGAGGACATCTTCATTTATACTTTAATTATTCAGCAATTATGTTAGTATAACTATTCGTAGGATGATTTGGAGGTGTGTTTGTGTAGTGATTTTTTTATTAGGACATGACTGTCTGATGTCTGATTTATTTTTATCCAACTTCTTATTGGTAAACACATTGAGAGGCATACATAGTAATGCAGTTTAGACAATTCTGTTTGCTAGCTGTTACTTGTTGGACTACACACATGTGTACGTACATCTTTTATGTTATATAAGAAAAGTCCAAAAAATTGCTAGAACTTTTTTTTTTTTTACATTCAGCATCTTATGAAACAATCTTTGACTATAGAGTTGAACAAGATGGCTTTAAAATGCAAGGAACGTCATTAAAACAATTTAATTTTGAGTCTGGAGTATTAGTACATAATGAATCAAATGATGGTTTAGTCGAAGTATGTGATTCATGGTTAGAATAGGAAATTGGAACTCAATCAGTACTCTGTATTAATAGAGAAAAAGAAAACTGCCAATCAAATAGTATCTGAATTAAAATACCAACTAGAATATATACTGCTTACTTCCTATAGCTGTAAACAAAACCAGGAGGACCTAAAAGCAATCAGGTGCAGAACTAGTTGTTGACTTATTGTTTTTAAAATTACCACACCTATTGTAGGAATTGTCCTTTTTTCAAATATTGTCTGTTTGTTATCAGTGTCATTAGACATCGTTCCTGGTTCATCTTTATTAGTAGTCTTATGATTACTATTGGTGGTTGATTTAGTTTGTTCATTGGTTGTTTCAAACGTGCTATCAGTGACTCCCTCCGCGGGGTCTCATTTTTAGGATTGGAATATAGTCTTACTTCATTACCTTCATAAGAATGTGTCACTTGCATATCTGAATTACCAGTCACAATGAGAATAGATGTTATAGTACATAGCTATTGCCAGTCCTTCACTGTACAACACAACTTTACTACTGCCAAATGCATCATGGTCTGTGAAGTTACAGAGTGAGTATAGAAAGTAAAGAATGGTTGGCTGTATAGATGAATATATGTTTTGATATTTTCCATTATACGGTAAGAATAATGCAATGAAGAACAAACATCTTCTTCCAACTGTGCGGTCACAGGTGCTGTGTGTGTGTTGTGACATTTAAGGGAGAACTCCCTAAATGATGTGTGGTGAATAGTATATAGCCTGTGACACAGATTTAACAAATATAATTTAGTTTTTTATATTATAAAGCAACTCAAAAATAATAAAAAAAAGTTATGTGTATATATATATATAAATAATATTTGGGTTAGTATACTGTAGAAAGATGATGTCTTCATGTGTGTACAAATTTAAATGCAGTAAATTTACAACCCCTACCTTAGTGTTTAAATGCTTTAGTCCCAAGATTTATCAATAAAAATATATAAAGAGAATTCAAAATAGGGAAGGTAAGTGTCTAGTATTGCGACTGAATTACTAAAAAAAAATGCTGCACAGAGGTGATAATAGTTGCTTCAACGTATAGGAAGGGTCACCATGTATATACCAAATGAAAATATACTTTCATGAAAACCACACTTAATATTTTATGGAAAAATAAAAATTTCCATTAATTAAGTAAAGGTAAAAGTTTAAATTCAATGAATAACGGGTGGAAATGAAATGATCTGAAAGTTTAAGTTTGACTACGTTGTTTGATAAAATTTAATTTCTTCTGCAAATGTGTTTATTATCCTATTATGTATCACATTCGTCTTGGGTTTTATGACCCCTTGTCATCCTTGTGTTTAAAAGCACATTCTGATAAGTAGTACAACTTCAGTTATCCTAATTTCACACTTCAATTAAAAGAAACTCCTAATGTTTAGTAATAGCACATGAAAAAACAAAGAATTGCTAGACCACTCTCCTTCAATAGTGCTTTATAATACATTTTCATCGTGTTCAGTTTATCTTAACATTTAAATTTGAACACCCACTTGGCGCCAAAGTGTTCAGATAACTGAAGGCTTACTGTAATTACAATGGAAACAAATTCTGAGAACAAATTGTAGCTTTATTCACATGTGATGTAATTGAATAAGTATAATTTAATAATATTTATGCAGTGGACTCCACTTGCAAAAGATTTAGTTCATTGTCTTATAATCATAAGATTGAATAGATTCACATGCATGCGGCATACATTTGACTATGTTCTCATACAAGTAGCCAGACCGACACAAAGTGGTTTGTGGTTTCTTCAACTAAACCGCTTATCAGATGCAATAACATCACTGATTATGAAGAGGTTGGGGCAGTGACTTTTTTTTAACTACTATGATTAAATGCTACAGCACATGATTATTAGAACCATATAGAAAAAATGCTGAAATTCTTTCTCGGTCAAACTGTAAAATTACTTGACTTATTAAAGAAAACGTTTTTAGTTTGCACTTAAGTTTAAATTGGGACAGCTCATGTTTTCATTACTACTAACAAAGAAGTAACTTTTTCATTTGTCTTTAATTATTTTAAGAGGTACTGAAAGCTAGTGCCGTAGGAGTGTGTGTTGTATTCATAACATCACACTTGTAATATAATAACAATAATAATAAGCTCACTTCTTAATTTTTTGAGTCAAAGCTGGAAGTTCATGGCTACAGTCTGTGACTGCCTTGCTAATAAACATTCATCAACATAAAATATCAGGGTTTAGTTTAACATGGACAAACTAACTTCAAAGTATAGTAGTCATCCAAAAGAGCAGCATATTTTCTTTCCCACGGTGCTTCATCAAGTTCTACACACACACACAAACACACACACATTTCATGGTCAAGCATACTAGATACCATCTTCCCAACCAACCTGAACGCAACGACTTTCATAAGTTCTGCTTGGTGCCATCGTTCAATGTCAGCTGTGCTGAATTGAACTATTTAAGAATTATGATCCATTTAATACAATACTACAATAATATTAAAATATGGTGTGGCGATTATTACCTGGAGAGGAAGTCATTAATTTGTGTAAGGCTTCCATAAACTCCTGTTGTGTCTTAATAGCTCTCTTCCTCCTATCTGGGAGCAAGGTTACTATGTGTGTGTGTGTGTGTGTGTGTGTGTGTGTGTGTGTGTGTGTGTGTGTGTGTGTGTGTGTTTGTGTGTGTGTGTATGCGTGCGTGCAATGGAAGCAATATATGAATAGAGTCAAGTAGAACATTTTTAATGATACAAAAACTTACCAAGCCTTTGGGCTGACGTTTTTGAGTAGTGCAAAAGGGCATCAGTCAGGACATCAATACGATGAGATGGCCGCATCTCCTTGGTTGCTTTGGCATACTTTCTAAGATATGCCCAGAGCCTCTCAACTACTTCTCCATCAGTCAGCCCAAAGCAATCCTTATGACGAGGACTGTATTGAAACTGTCAAATAATTATAAAAATTATATACAGCCATATATAGTAGTAAGTATCATATAGTAGTAAGTATCATATAGTAGTAAGTATCATAATATAGTAGTAAGTATAGTACCTGGCATTCCAGTTAATGGCCGTATGAATGAAACACTGGAACAGCAAACTCAAAAAAATCAGTGAGATCTTTATGACTGCGATTCTAGGTACCCAAATTCAAAGATAAACAAAACAAAGCATTTTATTTAGCATTGCAATAAAGTTTCGTAATAAGTAAAATTCGTTATTAACAACTACACTTGGAGTCACTGTGAAAGTTTCACTATTGTTATTAAACACTCGTACATACAATAGAACTTCAGTTATCCAAACACCCAAAATCTAATAGTAGCACGTGCAGACAAGAAGAATTGCTAGACCATTTTTCAATGGTGTTCAGTTATCCAACATTTCAGTTATCTGAACACCCCTCGGTCCCAACGTGTTCGGATAATTGAAGTCCTACTGTATAATAAATGAAAAAGTTAGATGAAACTTTGATACTGCACACCCATCAGTACCCACTATAGTGTTTGATAGAATTTGAATCATTCATTCTGAGCCTATGAATTATCATACAATATGTGTAAACAACTGAAAAAGGGGCTTGCTGGACATAGCAAGTGCTGCTTTTGTAGCATAACAGCCATTATTAAGGACTTCAGTTGTAAGTTCAAATAATTTTTGTCTTTGAAATCAGGTAAATTTGACGTCCAATTCAACCAACAGAATAACAAATACATGCTAAAGGCTAAATCCCTAATAATCCCAAATTAAGACTTTCATGTTATAACAATTTTACCTTCAGATGCTTAGACAAAGTGCAAGCAACATCATAGAGCAAGTACACTTTTTGACGTTGCCCAAAGTTCTCCAATATTTTTTCCAGCATAATAACAATGTAAGAAAATCTGAAAAGAATATTTAAAGCAATAATACATCTGTGATTACCATAATCTAAAACTGTTTCTGCTTGCTTGATAATTGATGAATATTTTAAATTGTGTGTGCTTGCCAACTTATGAACCGCTGCCAATTTAGCAAATGACCAAAGCACACCATGGGACTACCTGAAATAATCTTAATATTGAGAAGGTCTAAATTGTGAATTATTAAAAATGCTCATTAGTGCTTTGTGCTGGTGTTAAGCATTTTGAAAATTTCAGTGCTTGTGCTTATGATTGACCAATTGATAAAATGCTTGTGCTGTACTTACTTGAGCACACTATTAAAGTGCTTCCCCATGACTGAAATGAGTGACATTTTGAAGCGATCAGTAAAGAGTGACTGACAGCTGGGCACAAGCATTCTAAATAAAAAAAATAAAAAAAATAACAACCCCGCACTCTAGACTAACCAGGAAAAACACCAAATCCTATTTGCGAGTTTCAACTGTAGAATAAAGAATAATGTAATGGATTTCTAACCGTTCTCCATGACGAAGGAACATCATTTTGAATGGAATTTCATGTCGACAAACAGCCCCCACAACACCAGTTTCATCAAGCCGACTGTATCGATTTCTTGATCTCAGAGAATCCCCAGCTAGAAATTGACTGCATTCCTGAAATAATAGCTCATGTCATATCAGCTATTCATAGCATGGGTAACCATGGTATTCGGGATTAATAACATGAGGAATGGAATTGAAATAGTACGAGGCAAAGCCGAGTACTATTTATTTGCTTTTTATTGTCCCCCAGACTATTTCATTTGAATCACAACTTTCCCAATATATTTTTCAATGGGCAATGTACGCTGTGTACTATTACATTATATATATATTTAATATATAGATACGTGTACCTAGTTTACTGATGCTTTTATGGAACCATAGCCACTGACATATTCATCTACATTGTCTTGGTCAACAACATTGTTTGCTCATGGAGAGGTGGGCGTACACTACTACCAGCAGCTTTTTTCCGGCAGAGTCCAAAATTACCATCAATGGATAAAAAGATGGTATCAGTCTGCGAAACATAAAAACACACAGTGAGTCAGTATAATTGAGTTTCATAAATTATCGCGTGCCTCAGAGCAGCAAGGACATTTCATCCCATTATTGAGTCTATTCGGCATCAGAATATCAAGACGACGAAGCCTACTTTAGCATATCTGCACATACTATAATTTTATTGACAGCATAAGTGTAGTAAAAAACCAATACCTATACTCTTCATAACTATCAATGATGACTGGATAAAGGTTGCGCTCTTTTGTCTATGTAAGGTCAATAACTAAAACAGAATATACAAAATTTATATACCTGATGAAGTTTTGAACCAGTCAGGATTTCAAAAGCAGCCACAAAGTCCTGCACTGCAATTTGACACTCCAACATTAGAACTTCCAACCAGTCAAATAATTGGAATGTGAAAGCTAATTGTGGCTGCTTTGGAGTTGCTGGAAAGAGGTGTGCCTTCAGAAGTGTCTCAACTTCACTCTCACAAGCACAAAACGCTATAGAAACGGAATGAAAAGATCCTATTAAAAATTGTCATTGCGGTAATACATTTTTTTTAAACTTGAAGTTAAACTACCATATATATTACCACAAGTAATCTCTCGTGTATACTTTGTAATGCACGTACATCCCCCCTCAATAGAAATGTTCCGTCTAAATGGAATGTACATACCATTTTCCTCCTACAAAATAGCAAACCACAAATATTAATGATAATTATGACGACAATAAAACTATTTTTTCAAAGTTATGGGAACCTTTTGTTCCGGTAGAGATCTAAGAATTCTTTCCAGGGTTAATTTTTTCAGCAATTATGTGCTTTATCTGCGTACTATACTATCCTCTCTTGTTGAACCGAAATATTCTACTTTTCCTTTACTAGTACCCCAAAACTGAATTAAATGTAACCCTTACCATCCATAAGAGAGGAGAGTGAAATATGTTGAATGAGGAATGCAGTTTCGTAGCACACTGTTCTCAAAAATATGCATTTGCACCACAATCCGGACACCAGACATGTGCAGATGGAGAAGTACAGAAAACACAAACTGCGCCTTTCAAAAAACCAGATCCCAATACCAGACCTGTAAATACATTACTGCGAACTTCTGCTCAAGCTTCAGCTGCCCTTTCCTTTCTATGCTTGTGAAAAACTGATTGTTCATGAACTTCACTTTCACATTCAGCATATAGATCGTCAGTTCTATCATGACTTGTATTGGTTGTGACTATTTATTTCTTTCTACTCGGGGATTGGCAAAACACTTTCTTAATCGTATTTTTTTGAATATTCAAATTGCTGGTCAACTATCAGAACCATTTTACCGGAGTTATTTCTTAATCTAACCTTCAGGAAGCGCATCAAAGGCAAGCCAACAGATATTTATTTGTCTGGTAAGTTGTGCATACTACAATAAGTATGATTATGCATTATTGTGGTCAAACTCCTTCCCTATTGATGAATTCAATAAAGAAAAAGGGTTAGACTCCTGAACAGTTCACAAAATATTTATAGTTAATTATGAAACTACTAGTAATCTGTTCTATCTAATTTTAGCATGAGGACATCTCCATTTATACTTTAATTATTCAGCAATTATGTTAGTATAAATATTCGTAGGATGATTTGGAGGTGTGTTTGTGTAGTGATTTTTTTATTAGGACATGACTGTCTGATGTCTGATTTATTTTTATCCAACTTCTTATTGGAAAACACATTGAGAGGCAGACATAATTTAGACAATTCTGTTTGCTAGCTGTTACTTGTTGGACTACACACATGTGTACGTACATGTTTTATGTTATATAAGAAAAGTCCAAAAAATGCTAGAACTTTTTTTTTTTTTGCATTCAGCATCTTATGAAACAATCTTTGACTATAGAGTTAAACAAGATGGCTTTAAAATGCAAGGAACATCATTAAAACAATTTAATTTCGAGTCTGGAGTATTAGTACATAATCATATATAACCACACATAATAATGATAGTTTGGTGGAATTATGTGATACTCAGTATTCTGCATTTATAGAAAAAAAGAAAGCTGCCAATCAAATAGAAACTGATTTAATATACCAACTAGAACATATACTGCTTACTTCCTATAGCTGTAAACAAAACCAGGAAGATCTAAAAGCAATCAGATGTAGAACTAGTTGTTGACTTATTCATTATAACATTACACACTTATTGTACTATGAATTGTTGTTTTCTTAAATTGAGTTTGGTATTTTATATTCAATAGATTTGAAAATATGTGTTGAACTATTTCCCATTACATGATAAGACAATGTAATACAGAAAAAAACATCTTGTTCCACTGTGCAGTCAAGTTGCTGTGTGTGTGTGTGAAATTTTAAGGGACATTCTAAACGACAGTTAATATAAGTGTGTGCATGTATATTATTTAGTCACACATTTAACAAATATGATTGATTTTTTTTATTTTTAAAGCAACTAAAAAATAATAAAAAAAATTATGTTATAAAACATAAATTATGTAAATAGCTATTATCCTATCATGTATCACATTTTTCTTGGGTTATTGGTTAGATGATTATATTCATCTTTGTGTTTAAGCACTCTCTGACAAGTAGTACGACTTAGTCATCCGAATTTAACACTATAACAGTGGACTCAATTGCTTTAACATTCTTTCATGAAGCTAGAGACTTGGCTAGTCCTCCTTATTACCATTAGTATATTGGCTGGTTTGTTTTGATATCATATTGATTTTTGTATTTGACACCATATTATTTTCTACATACAAATGTTGTGAATCACAACTTTGAAAGGTTCAAAATAATAACACAATGATAAAGATGACAACTAAAGGGGAATTGCAAAGGTTAAAAATAACAAGTGTGAAGTGTTAGGATGTCCTAGCAGATGCAATGTTAGGATGTCAAATCTGATAATAAGACATGTTAAACTACCTTCTTTTTTTTAATCACTACACATAAATCCATTATTTTGTTATATGATTCACAACAAACCATAATAATGGATTAATGGAAGTATGTGACTAATGGTCTGTAATTGTAAAATGTAAATCAGTGTGTTGTGTTTAAAATTCTGTATTTAGTGGAGCAAAAGAAAACTGCCATTAAATTGGTAAGTGAATTAAAATACTAATTAGCAATTATACAACACAATAATATAATGAATTCTGGGAATAAACACTACTGGATAGCTATGTTCATGTGTAATGTTAGTGTTAGTATGTACCATAATATTTACACATTGAACTCCACTTGCAATACAATTACTTAAATGTCCTGCAATCATTTCATTGAATTCATTCACATGCATGCACTTGATTACATGAACATACACAAGAAGCCAGACTGATACAAGGTGGTTTGTGGTTCATTCAATTAAAAAAAGCCTATCAGATGCAATAACTTCACTGTCAGTAAGAAATCCGGAATAGTGACATTTAACTCTATAAATTAATGCTACAACACATGATTAGTAGCTTGCTGTCATACTGTTGAATTCCTTTGACATGCCTAGGTATGTTACATGGAAATTCTCTATACTCAGTTAGCCACTTGAGATTAAATCGGGATACTCAAGAGATACTGAAAACTAGTGATGGTGGAGTGTATGATAGATAACTTATTTATATAACTTTTTTGTAAATAATGATTCTCCTGACTTAATTAAGTACCATGAAACAATAGATAATAGTTAAAAATAATATCTATTCAGAGCATGACATTCAATGCTATAATAATTTTTACAAATTCATGAAAAATGGATTTATAATAATTAAATATTTTTACAAATTCATTAAAAATTTAGTTGAAATGAAACCTAGAATAATAATATTATAGTCTAATATGTGATTAGAGTTGAATTTAGAAACACAAATCGTATAGGTTTTCATCAAGATCACACACACAAACCCAAAATGATGATGTACCACAAAATCACTCACACTATGCTACAACCAATACAACTATTACACAGTATTTTTATTATTAATACAGCAAAAACCGAATAGCAAAAAATATTAACAAGAAAAAAAGAAAAAAAAAAGTAGAAGAAAAAGCAAGCAGAGAAGTAAGTAAGAACAGGAAAGTCAGAGGTGGCATGTTTTCTCCCAACTTTTATTAAGGGGAGCCCTGGCTTGAAAATTGTTGATGGCTCTTATAGGTCATTTTGTGTAGAAGAACAGTATTTCTGAGACTTATATATCTCACATGTTTGTTTGCAACAAATGTAGCTATGGATTGAGCTAATATAATAATGAATGCACTATAGGTGCAACACAGATGCATATTTATATCCATTTCTGTAAGAGAAATTTTTTTTTTATTATCTGCTCTAACCAAAATGTTTTGCTGTCACAGCTCAAGAACCACAATTCAGTGAATTAATTTCCCCATTTTTCCAGCAATTCACCAGGAGTATGTAATCATACGGCTGTACAGCACCACAATAATGTACTAGAAGAACAGTGCACTGTAAGTTGAGTCGTGCAATAACCATAAAGTAGAATTTATCGCTCCGTTGTAATTGTAACTGAGTTCAAATGACAAGATTTGTGCTATTTGACAGGTCAAACTACAAACTTACAAACATGTATCTTAAATAATTCACCATCAATTATTTAAAACTCGCTCTAAATTTACCATTTTGGCTCGTAATTTGATAAACAGAATTACTATTTCCCTCTTTTTCATCGTCACATCAATGTCATAATCAAGCACAATAATGATGATAACATGTACGGTAAGATAGGTCATAAATTACATAAAAAGATGGTAGCTGAACAAATAGTCATTATGAAAATGTAATTTGAATTCTAGTATATAAAAATAATGTTGCAACTGGAACAAAATTTGTCTGTTTGTTTGTTTGCAGTGTTATTCGAGTTTATTAGTAGGCATACGATTATTATTAGTGATTGATTTATTTTATACATCAGCTGTAGGGAAATATTTAGTTGTGGCTCTTGCTTTACATAATAATACACACTGCCTGAAGTTAGTTGTGTGTGAATACACATGTATGTACTACAGCTAGATTATTCATCTTGTATACACTACCACTAGGATATGAAATCTTGAAATCAATGGTCATAGCTAATGTAGAACATTCTCAGCTACATATTTAAGCTTATCAAATGGACACATTAATTTGCTATTGTTATGATCATATTAGTCATATTCATTGGTGTGGTGCAGTCATTCATTTTGCATCGCATACATTGCTAAACTAAATCATCGAGGATGAATTTAGTATACCCTCTCCACTCTAAGAATAAAAAAAGGCCATGAACCAATCAGAATCACTAACCTGTATCCATGAATATAGTATAATATGCAACCACGATTAATCTATTAGCTCTATTGTAATCATTAGCTTAGTGAATAACGAAGTGCTTCAAGGACGAACAGCACCCATTAATTTCCATTTGCATAATCAACATAACCACATCCTGAATATTATGTTAATGGGATCTTTTTATTATGAAATGCAATTTGTTTGCACATAGTGTGTTGAAAGTATTGAATTTAGATTGCACTGGGACAAATGACACAGTCCAAAAACCAAGGACTGTCCTTTGTATCGGATTCAAGGACTGCAGCCTATGGCAACTACAAATTAAAGTCACATGTCTTGACAACTTCATCAAGCTAACACCAGAGACCAAACCCAGCTACAACCACATTGATTGAAAAACGTTGCCTTTTATTGATGGTTTTAGATGGTTTTTAGCATTACAATGGAAGTTGAAAAAATGTACTGTGTTAAAATTTCTCATCATTCAATTAGCATATTTCAGGGTGAAGTTATTGGGTACTGATTTGTAACTTATTTTTGTATGTTTGACACTATTGTATGTTGTACCTTTAATGCTTCAGTTCACTATTGAAAAAATATCACTAGCTACTTCTTTTCAATTCTTCTACCCTCTTACAGGGGTATTGTGGCTAAGTACTGCTGTACACACATTTTACACAGATTATACACATGCACACACATATGCACGGGTGTTTCATCAGCACCTTATGGCTGATATTGGTTAAGTACAAACACCACACTTGCAACGATAGATATCTAAGTAAAGAATAACTAAATTTGAACCTAGCCCACACACATAATGTGGTATATGTAGCAGAAGATTTGATTACTCTGAAACTTAAGGGCAAGCATGATGAAAATTTGTGTCAACTTTATTTGTTATTATATTATTATATATTTATAATTATAACCCAGAAAAAAAATACTATTTAAGAACTCTTTACCTTAGAGTAACAAAGATCAGTATTACTTCCTGTGGTTGGCATTGCTTAGTGATGGTGTGGATAGAAAAACAGCGTACGTATTTCATTTGCTTAGTAGAGACAACTGTAGTATGGTAGTATAACAAATGTGCCCGATTCCTTTGAAGCTATGTGATGGAACTGCTGTGTGTGCAGCATGTGTATAATGAGGTGTGTGTGTGTGTGTGTGGGGGGGGGGGGGGGGGGGGGGGCGAATTACAGACATATAGAATGTTACCATGACACAAGATAGTAAAATATATGTGGGTGGCTGGGAAGGAACGTTCAAGTCATGCTACAGTCATGAATTAAGACATCTTTCTATCAATACATTAGGAACACTCAAGTCATGCTACCGGCGTTACTTGAGACATTTTCCTATCCATACATTCATGCATGCATGCATACATACATACATACATACATACATACATACATACATTCATACATACATACATGCATGCATACATACATGCATACATACATAGGGAAGAGATTTAAAGAAAAGTTAAAAGTTAATAATAGTCTCTGAAAATTGTGTAAAACATCAGAATAAAGAGCTATTAAAACAATTACCATATTTAGTAAATATGAAGATGGATATTGCAACGAATGCTGTGTGTTAAGTTCTTGAAGGACTAACAAATTAGCTGGAGGGGCTGAGTGAGGACTGACCATTGAATTTGTTTTGAGCTTTCTTCCATGTACTTCAAACCATGGATCATATTTCCAGTATAAGAGCGAAATAGAGATAATTTATTTCCTATGACCAGTACACATGGCCTCCCTACCTCCTGAGTCTTCCTGTTTCCTGTTCAGATTTCTAGAGGTTACCCTTACTGTTTATTATATCCTGGAGGGAGATCTGCATGCAGCGTGGACAGCCAGCATCCACACTCAGAGACTTTGACATAAAACAGCATTTAAGTCGGGTAAGACACTATTACAAAAGTCAATGATACTATACTTATTACCACACACTGTTAATAATGAGGAGTTAGAGCAACTCCTTGGGGAGTAATTTGGGGGAGTAAATCAGTACAGGAGTTAATGGAACTCCATGGATGGTAATTAAGATATTTTAATAATATTCATGAATCAGTAAAACCCAACGCAAAATTTGAAATAATATACCTAACATAAAGTCAGTGTTCACTAATGATATCGCAAAGTGAACACTGGAACACGTAAGTTAATAGAGAAGCTAATGGTAGGTACCACAAGGAAGACGTATGTTAATAATTGAGCATGGGATAAAGAAACATCCTTTTTTTTACTTTAGTTCTCAGTAGAATTGCTAACCTTCAGTGATTTCTTCATCAGACTATGCTCCACAAAGAAATTTTTTTACTCCCCAGAAGAGTTGCTGTGACCATCCAATGGGAGTTTAATTTTCCCAGTTACTAGAACCCCACTTTTGGGGTTACCTGAACTCCTCATTTTTAAGTGCAGAGTCATTTATAGTGTATACTGTAAGCCCTGCCAGCTGTGGTAAAATATATATGGGTGAAACAACTAAAAGGCTTGAGCAGAGTGTGAAAGAACATCAGGATCCTTGTAGGAGAGATGATAAGAAGGTTTCAGCCATTGGCAACAGCCTCACCCCAGTAAATAGAAAGAGGTAAGAGTTGTAGACAGAGCCAGAAGAATCGTGAGTTGAAGATCAAGGAAGCTCTACACATACAGATGACACCTGACAACAACAAGTTTAACAGAGACTTAGGTTTAGAGCTTCCATGCTGGCTGTCCATGCTGTGTACAAACCACCCACCTGGATATAATACGTAGTAAGCATACCCTCCAGAAATCTTGTTGTTTACATTGTGATATTACATCACATGGAGAGTTTGACCTCAGTTTACCCCTGAGGTGGACTTCGGCAAAAAGTTGAAAAGTCTGGTTAAGTTAATAACAATTAGGTTGTTAGAACGAGAAAAAATTGCTATTATTAATGATAATTATATTCAACATGCACTTAAAATGAACTGTAGTGAGAATATTATATAATTATTGGAGGCACATTTAATTCATGTCAGTACACATACACACTCATCCTTCTTTGCACATAAAACTAGTAACACACATAATTATACAAACATACTCACTATTATTCTAAAACTTGCATTTCTGACAGTGTAATAGGAGTAAGTTAAGTGGAAGATGTCATGACAGTGCGTGCTACTATTACCTCATCTCTTTTAACTTATTGTTCATGAATCAGTCATCAATTCAATAGGGAAGGGATTTAATAAAAAGGTAAAAGTTAAAAATAGTCACTGAAAATTGTGTGAAACATCAGAATAAAGAGCGATTAAAACAATTAACATAATAATAACGAATATTGATATTGTGACAAAAGTTGCATATTAAGTTCTTAAAAGACTAATTAGCTGTAGGTGCTGAGTGAGGATGTACCATTGAATTTATTCCATGTTTTATTCTGTACGTTAAGCCATTGACCATATTGCCAGTGTGAAATAGAGGTAGTTCATTTCCTATGACCAGTACACAAGGCCTCCCTCCCTCCTGAGTCTCCTGTTCAGGTGTGCTGTAATTTCCTGTAGGGTCTCCATAGGAATCATTGATGGGGAATGTAACATTTACAATGTCTGCACAGAAGCACCTACCTTTATGACCTTTTATTAGATGTGCACTGTCTGGTTCCATTTCCTTTTGGATAATCAGAGTTTTTAGATACACAAACTTAATGCAAGGGCCAATAATGTGAAGCCAATTGATATTTCTCAAAGTACTGATACTTACTGAGGTTATCAACTAAAAATAAAATTGGAAGAATTTTTTTCAAAACTTAGCTACTCATTGAGTAAAAACATTTTAACATGTACCCAATATGATGAGCGTGATGTTTCAATTTAGCGACATCACTTTGAGTAGACAAACAATACAAACAAGCTGTTTGTTTCACTCACTGATGACTGATTAACGTTTGAAAAAAGTTTGTTCATGTGTTTGTTTTGCAGAGTTCGACACATGGAAAGAGTAGTATGAGAAAGCCACTAATTCAAGTTTCATTAAAGATTGTGAGGAAAAAAGGAGCAATATATATTATTATTGCAACAGAAGTGGTCACTTTAAGTCCAGGAGTACTGGAATAAGGCATTTGAAGACTCAAGGAACTTCAAAAATAAGTGGTTATTGTACAGCTGCAATAATTGCTCTAATCAAGAGTGATAACTGCCTGGATGTAATGGTTTGTAAAACGCATTATGGTCATGAGATGTCTCTGGCTCATTTAAGAATACCTGAAAAGGATAGGCTAGCTATAGCTGGGAAACTTTCAGCTGGAGTGGAGTTTCAACAGATTTTAGATGACGTGAGATACCTGCAAACGCATTCACTTGCTTACAAGGAAAGATTTAAACAATACTGAGAAGGCATATAGTTTTATCCAAAACAGAAGACACTCGGATGAAGCAACTAGTGTACATCTATGGGTAGAAAAAATGATGGCACACAATCTAAACCCAGTTTTATTCTACAAGGGGCAAGGACAAACCCCCAGCAAAGAATGTGAACAACTTTCCACTAATGACTTTGCTGTAGGAATACAAACACCATTGCAAGCAGACATGTTGAAGCAGTTTAGCTTTGAGAGTGTGGTATGCGTGGACAGTACACATGGTACAAATGGGTATGACTTCAACCTAATAACACTTGTTGTTGTTGATGAGCATGGTGAAGGATTCCCTGTGGCATGGTGCATTTCGAAAAGAAAGGATAAAACTTTAATACAATTTTTTTATGATTCCATTAAAACAAATATTGGAACTCTCTCACCAAAATATTTCATGTCCGATTTAGCAGAACAGTTTTATTCAGCATGGACAGTTGCATTCTACAACACCAAACCACCACAAAAATTATTATGCTCATGGCATGTAGATCGTGCGTGGAGAGAAAATCTGAAAAAATTGACTGACACTCAGCTTAGAGTTACCGTTTATCACAATCTCCGAGTACTCTTAGAGGAGACTGATGAGTGTATGTTTGAAGTACTATAGGAGAAGACTGTGCAGAATTTAAAGGACTCTTATACTACCTGTGAGTTTGCTGAATACTTCGAGAAATATTACGTAAAAAGAAAAGAGGAATGGGCAGTATGTTATCGAAAAGAATCTTTAATAAACACGAACATGTATGTAGAGGCCTTTCATCGTGTTCTAAAATACATATAATTGAAAGGTAAAGTCAACAAGCGGTTGGACAAATGTATTCACATTTTATTGAAATTAGCCCGAGACAAAGGATTTGAACGATTAGTAAAACTTGAAAAGGGAAAAAATAGTGAGAGGATAAACCAAATCAGAGTTCGACATCTGAGTAGTAAAGACATTTCTTTTGATTTAGTACACCAGGTGGAAGAGCACTCAGCATGGGAAGTGAATTTTACTGATTGAAAAAGCATATATAAAATGTTGCAGCTCAATACAATTTGCCCGTACAAATGCTCCATTACTTGCAAAGACTGTAACATCTGTTACAGCTATTGTGAAGCTTCCAGCTGGGGTAATGCCATCCAATTAATGTATGCATTATGTAATATCTGTTTTCTTCCAATGTTGTAGCCTTTTGAAAAGTGTTTAAATTGTCAAGTAGAGTTTCCAGTTACGGACCTAGCAGATCATCTAATTACATGCAGTGAAAGGTAAACATTCCACTACTGTGATTAACATATATTATACAAATGCTGCTTATGTGTGGTATTATAAACAGATTGGAGAGGGACTATTCTCAGGAGGAGGATTTGTATCAGAGTGAGGAAGATGACACTTATTTGCCAAAAATAAGGCTTGATCAATCTGAAACAATTTGCATTCCTGAAGGAGAGGAATATCTCACCCAAGAAAGTGGCTCTAGCAACAAGGATATTACCACCATAGAAGATCCAGATTTTTGTGCAGTGGCAAAATATACGTTCGGGCATTACCAACTCTGTCACGTAAAATTCTGGGAGAAGTCAAACAGAGTGGTGAAAGTGGTTCTAAAAGCCGACTATTGCCTTTACACTTAGCAAACATGAAGCCACCACCATCTTTTAGTTTACAAAATTCTTGACATAAGATGTCACGAAAATCTTCTCCATTAACATCAATATCAGGGATAATAATTTTCTTTTCTCCTAGCCCCGCCTCTAAAAGAGCATCCTTTTCCCTGTCCGTAGTGGGAATAGATTCTTGGTCAATCTTGCTCAAGCTTACGAATATGTGTGTGTATGAAATACATTTTTTGGCTTTTTTTTTCACATTACTTCGTGAATCACATTCTTTTCTTTTTAAATTGAAAAAGGATTGACTAAAACCAACTCCAGCTTCCTTCTTCTTGGTTTGAAATCCTCTCCAGCCTTTAGGATGAGTGAGATCAGCGCGAACTTTATGGAGCATGTCAAGTGCAGAGGTGCATTTCTCTTGAACAATACTACCGTCTAGAATTATAAATATTAACGAAATAAAACATAGTACAAAGATATGGAGGGGATTTTAAATTATATACATATATAATATAATATAAGCAAGGGCGGCTGTTGGCCACGGGCTTCCCAGATTCTGCATGCATAGTAAATCAATTTCAGCATTTTTAGTTTAATCTTAATCAATACCACCAATAAGTATCCTTACTATTCCTGGGTTTCTAAAATAAAAAAAGGTTGAAAACTGAAAGGTGGTTATAGCTAAATGTCCAGCTTAAAGTTAAAAAAAAAAGTTATCTTGGTTATTCCTTACCCCACACCCCCTTGCCTCTCCCCTTTCACTAAAGTGACAATGTAGATGTGGTATGTATAACCTTGTGAAAATGACTATCACTTTGTTTTCGGTACAACTTTGCTGGCTCTAGGAGAGCATTACATGACTATGAATGTGACTATTGATATTTAGTTCCCGTTGCTATATTGTTACTAGGTGTATATACTAACTTGGTAAGTGTGCACTATTTTTTGCCTTTAGGTATATGAACTGTGCATACTAACCACCCTTGGGGTATTGCTATTTTTGAGTTTTAGTTTAATAGAATAGGCTGGATAAAGCGGAGCCCGACCTATGTGGGACCAGCCCGCCTAGTTGGGATAACTCTCCCCTGACAACTCTCCAGCTGACGCTCATACCATTTACCACCGCCCAGGGTAGGGTTAGATCCAGCTACAATGCTAGAGTAGGTGTGCTTCAATTTAATTTTAATTGAATTTTAATTTTGGGCAAACACAGAATAATTCGCTTGACACCGCCATTTCTGCGAAAATGCTGATAAACAAAGTTGCTAGTGGAAACTGGGCATGGGTAAACGGGATCTAAAATAGTTAGAGCATGCCCTTAGGTACTGGTGAATTTAGTGCACTAAATCCACCAGTGCACTAAATCCACCAGTACCTAAGCGCTTATGCTCTAACTATTACGTAGTGCATTGTCAGGACTGCTAATGAATTAATTAATTACTCCCAGTGTATATAATCGTAATATGAAATACTGCTGGGGGATAGTGAACCAGATGGAAAGCATGTAGTGCTTCACCAACCCAGGTGACTGCATCCATGATGTAATGTCTGTAGAGTCACTTCAAGCTTATGCCATTTATTCTAGCAGGTAAGTGCACGTCATCCAGCTGCTTCAAACTAACCATTAGAAGAATTGTTTTGTTCCTGATCTTCCGAAACAGCACTAACATCAATAGTAGATAAAACACGAATAGCTTCTTTAGCCTTCTCCATTTGATCTGGAGGGATACACGCTCTTTCCTTACGAGAGGACATCACAGAGAGTACTTTGCGCTAGTTTCCCGTTTCAAAATTCAATAATTTCGCCCCCGCCCCTCCCCCCCCCCCTACACCAGCGCCCTTCTGCAGATAATTGGCAAGCTAGCGTAGCGAGCGAGACACTTACAGGGGTAAAAATGAAAAAATCGGGGATGTTTATTGGCGAGCGAGCGAAGCGAGCGAGACAGTATTAGGGGTGGATAATGCAAAATCGGGTATATGTTATATATATATATGTATGTATGTATGGATGGTACGTATGCTCTTTAATCGCGCGCGCGGGGAACTTTTTCTCCTAAAAACACGGCTATTTAGGCTTGACTCCAGTTTATTCTGAAACTACAGCATTAAGCAAACCTTACTTTATACTTAAGCTCCAAAGTATGAGAAAATTCCTGCTAAAACGCTTGTTTTCAAGACACAAAAAGTTGATTCGACAGGTTACTATGGCATTGAAGACCCTTTTCCAGACTTAATTTCAAAACTTCGCCGTTTTATGGGGGGATACGGAGTGCCGGTTGTTGGTTGTCAAGAGCCGTTGGTAGTCAGAATGCCGTAGTATTAATGCTATGGAAGCTACTACTTCTCGAGGGAAGCTGAGATAAGTACGCAATTCCATATTTGTTAGCTAAATATGCAAAATTAACTCTGGCCTTTCTTTTTTGTAGCTAAGAGCTAGTCAACAGTGACTGGTAAATTCAAATAGTCAGATTGGCTCAAATTTGGTACTACAAAAGTTACCACTGCTCAAGAAAATGAGGTAAGAAAGTAATTTTGTATTTGTGTGCTAAAATTGATTGTCTTTTGTTTTTGTAGGTGAGAGCTTGTTGTCAAGAATTCAAGGTAATTAACCTCTGCGCGCATGCGCAGAGAGGGTTACAGTAGTCCTAGTGTCATTCATTCTGTCACTCTGTCTGTCAACAGGCACTTCTGGAAGGTAGGAACCAGCCAGGCTCTGAAAGCGGCATCAAACAGCAGTATTTCACGAAGTAAATTATTTAAATATGCCAGAATTTTGATTTTGGACTTCATTTTCCAGAAAAAAAGCGAGTCTTTCCAGAGCCGTGCGATCGTAGGCTTACAGCGGGAACCGCCCCTTAAAAAACTTACTTGTCACGTGAGCCAGCTTGCGTTGAAAATCAACTTTTAAATAGCTAACAATTACATGCATTCAGCGTGAGGTGTTGCGTTGCGTAGTCATTGAGTGAGCAAGTAACTAACCTAGTAGTCGCTGGTTCGAATCATTGTCGACGCTATTTTTTTTTTTTATCTTTTTTTTTCATCCTGTTTTTTTTTCTTTTTCCTTTTGTCTTCTTGCCTTATTTTCCTCTTTCTTCCTACTTTTTTTTATTTCTTTCCTACCTTTTCCTTTCTTTTCTTTCGTGTACTGTTTTTCATTCTTTCTTCTTCCTTTTTCTTTTCTTCCTACCTTTTTTCATTCATTCCTCTTTCTTTTGTCCCTCTTCATTGTCTTTTTCTCTTTCCTGCCTCTCTTCATGCCACTTCTCTTTCTTTTTTTGTTTCTACACTTTTCCTTTGTTATTATTTTCTTTATCATACTAGCTACTAACTAGCGCTGAGGGTTCGCACTTCAGTGCTCTAGTTCAGATGGTAAGTAACTTCAATTTGATACTACAGAAGTTATCAATACTCAAGAATGATGTAAGTAGTAATTCCATATTTGTTGGCTAAAATTACAAATAATAACACTGGTTTATTTTTTATCGTAGCTGAGAGCTTGTTCAAGAGTTACTGGTGATTGAGATTATCAGAATGGTTGATGTTTGATACTACAAAAGTTACCATTAATAAGGGAAGAGAGTGATTTTGTATTTGTTTGCTGAAAATAAATGTCATAACTGCTGTGGGATTGAAGGAGTACGGACGCTCCACCACTGCCACCGAAAGATGATAGACACCAAAGCTCTGGGACGACGACCACTCCTAGAACTCTGATGCTCGCTGCCACCAGAGTTCTTCCCTGTTAACTGCGCCCTCTCCCTAGAGTCTTAATCTAGTTTAGAGTTACGTCAACGTGTGTGGGGAACTGAACTGATGATACGCGCGCGTGTCAGAGGTTATATACCTGGAGACACGCGTGCGCGGGGAAATATGGAAAAGGGTCGACCGCCAAGGGCGGGGCACAACTTAAACTACACAGTGTGATGAATACACTCATAAATACATACACACATAATGATGCATGATGCTAATAATCTAAACACTTCTTATGACATATGACGATTAATGTTCAGTCTCTATCTTCTCTCTTCTTCTCTCCTCTCTGATCCACTCCGCCCACATTTCCCCCCACCAAGATTTGGCCCGAAGTCAAATCTGACAAAGCACAATGGGCGGACTCATCATCCGATGAAAGCCACGCCTGTCGGCTCATACCATCGGCGTTCTGATGGAGGCGTCCGGGACGATACTCTAACTCCACTCTAAAACCCTGCAAGGCCAGGGCGAAACGCAACAGTCTCTTATTCAGGTGACCACCCGACATCAGAGCCAAACAAGGCTTGTGATCGGTCACAACACGCACTTCTATACCGTAGATATGAACCTCGAAATGCTTCAAAGAAGCAACAATGGCCAGACACTCAAGTTCTGAGACGGAATAATTCTTCTCGGCCGATCTCAACTGCCGGGAATAGAATCCAACGGGCAGTTCACGTCCGTCCCTGACGACATGGAGACATCCACCCACTCCCGCACCGGAAGCGTCCGAATACAGCACAAACACATCTTCACACGAAGGAACATACAACAAACATGATGAACACAATAACACTTTTAACTCACAGAAAGCTGAGGTCATCTCCTCCGTCCAGACCACCCGAAGAGGAGCCCTCAACGAAGTCGCCGGAGTCAGGAGGCTCGAGCATTCAGCGAACTTAGGAATGAACTGTCGGTAATACGACATTGAGAAAAAGGACCTAAGCTGCTTCTTCGTTACGGGTCGTGCAAACTCGCTAAGGGCAGACACCCTATGGTCAGGGATAGAGAATGAACCCGACCCGATCCTATGACCCAAATACAACAAATGACTACGTCCGAAGCAACATTTCTTCAACTTTATAGACAAACCAGAGGCACCAAGGCACTCGATAACTGATCTGGGATGGGAAAGATGGTCTTCCCAGTTCTTACTAAACACAACTACATCATCCACATAGTTAACACAACAGTGGGCAACAGTTTTCAACACTGCAACAATAGCAGCCTGAAAAATAGCAGGGGCATTCTTCAACCCGAAAGGCATACGCCTATACTTGAATTTACCAAAGGGGCAAACAAACAAGGTGAGATCACTGGACTCTTCGTCCATAGCAATCTGGTGAAAACCAGCAGTGAGATCTAAGGTGGACAAACACGAATTAGGCCCAATCTGATCCAGGATCTCTGCTAAAGAAGGCAGCCAATACCTTCTCAGTGATGTGACAGCATTCAGCTGTCGGAAGTCCACGCATATACGAACACTCCCATCTTTCTTCTTGACCGGGACCAAGGGACTAGCCCAGTCAGATGTGGACTCAACTATGATGCCTTTCTCTAACAGGGCATCCAACTCTCTCTTGACAGCATCCCTAATACCAACCGGGATTTGTCTAGGTGGCATATTAACCACAGGTGCACCCTCATTCAACACAATAGTACACTTAAACTCGGCACACAGCCCAGGGGAATCACTAAAATTCTGTTTGAGATCATTAAGAAGAGCATCCAGCACATTCTGTCTGAAACCTGGGCATGGCTCACCATCCAAAGAGGCTTTACTTACTAACAATTCATCGCTAATACCACTATCTTCTGCTACAAGAGTAACAGCGTTCACAGCTAAAGGTCTTGGGGAATACACTTTCAAGTTATCTCTGTGAACAAGTCGAACAGGATGATCGACACCCTTGGAAACTTTATAAGTGACTCTAGACGATCTGTCAACAATCTTGTAGGGACCATCCCAGGCCACCTGCAAAGCAGCCTTAATACCAGGGACTCTCATCAACACACTTGAACCAACTTCTAAAGGTTTATCTTGCTTGTTGCGATTAAAAACAAGCGCTCTCTTTTTTCCAGCAACTGCCTGATTGGCAGCAGCCAGGTCATGCAACACAGCCAATCTGTCATTCAGTTTCAACAACCATTCATCAACACACATGAGCTCAAAAGAGCGATCCACCCATCCATCATACAGGATATCTAGGGGACCTAACACATCTCTACCATACACTAGACAGTGGGGAGAATAACCCAGATACCTGTTTGGAACTTGCCGTAAAGCAAACAAAGCAAGGGGCAAAAACTCAACCCACCCAATGCCAGCATCAGCAGCCTTAGACAACATGGGCTTCAGACTGCCATGCATTCTCTCCACCACACCGTTTGATTGCGGCCGGTAAGGGGACGTAGCAACAGCATCAATGCCAAGTGTATCACAAACGCCTGACATGAGTTTGGAGAGAAACACAGTACCTCTATCAGACAACACACGAAGAGGAATTCCAGTTCTACAAATAATCTCTAAGAAACACTGAGCAGCCTCAGAGGCCGACGCAGTTCTCATGGGCACAGCATCAGGCCAACGACTAGCCAAACAGATATAAGTGAATAAGTACTTGGCACCACCTTTACCCTTGGGCAAAGGGCCAACAATGTCCACACACACACTTTCAAACGGGACACAAACAATAGGTCTCTCAACCATCATAGCTTTCTTATTGCCAGCACTATTAACACGCAAGCAAACATCACAAGACTTCACAAATTTCATAATGTCAGAATGAATGCCAGGCCAGGTAAACTTCCTGCCTAACACACTACGCATACCACGTACGCCAACATGAGCAGTTTTGTCATGGGCCAACACTAACAACCTATCCCTGAACACTGTGGGGACAACTACACGTTCAACAGGAACGTCATCAACTAAACAGGTATGAAACAATAAACCGTCTCTCATAGAATAGCCATTGAGATTTTTCTTGGCCAATTCAACAAACTTGGACAAAGACTTGTCATTCTCAAGTGCGCTCACAACATCACTAGCGCTACCCGAAGACTCGGGAAAGCTCAACTGTAACACATCACTATCATCAGATTCGGGAACAACAGGCGAAGACGGAGAAGGGGAAGAAGGAACAACCACATGCCCGTCACTAACAGCACTACCGTCTACACTAGCCCCAACCCCATCCACGTCAGAACCCTCAAAAAGCTCAACTTCAGAAGCAACACTACCACTAGACCCATCACCTACAGAAGGGGAATCCACAGACACATCAATAGCAGACAATCTCTCAAATTCATCATCAAAACAATACGAAACGGGAACAGCTTCCTTAGCACTCACTTCAGCCAATGCAGAACTAGCATTGTCATTCACAACAGACATACTTCTAGTCACAACACTGACATCGGCAATCTCTTCCTGAGTAGTGGAAGGAGCTGAGGGTGAAGGCAAAGTCTCAACAGCAACCCCACCAGAGCAGGCATCCACACAAGTAGACGGCTGGGTGCTACGGGTATCACGTAGTTGCCCCGCTGCCTCAACCAAATCATCAGCCTTGGCAGCGGCACCCAACAAGAGATGCTCAGCTGTCTCTGCCTCCATAGGGACGGAAAACAAAACACGCCCACATAAAGTATCAGGGTGGGCAACAGCCACTAATGACTTAAACTTTTTACCAACAAACTCAAACTCGACAATGGCCGTATCCAAAGTAACAGGACGACCATCCCAACCACGGACTTCAACCGAAGTACCTGTAAGTTGATCATCATAAACAAAACAACCGGGCACTACAGATATCTCGGCACCGGTATCGGGCACTACATCACAATCAAAACCATTCACAATACCCGGAGAACAACGGCTACCACTTCTCACAGCCACCCAACTAGCATTAAAAGTTCTCTTTCTCACACCATCACTACGTCCATTAGACTTGGACACACTAGGAACAGACTTCTTCTTGGGACAATCTGGCGACTTATGACCAGGCTCATGACAACTATAACAAACAATCCCAGGGGTTCTATTACCAGACAAAGAATTCCCAAGACTAGATCCACCAGAACCACTAGGATTACTGGACACTGAACTTCTACACTCAAAGGACCTATGTCCATACTTATGACACTTAAAACATTCCACTGAACTACCATACCTACCTGATCTACTACCAACAAAATGAGAAGACCCACCCGAATCAACCGGGTTGATCGACAAAGCAAATCTATTCAGCTCGCGCAAGGATGAGATGGTTCTTTGGTCCATAATAGCACGCTGCATAGCAGGCAACGACGATCTAAAAACAGCACAAGCTAAAAAGAGCAACAGTTCTTCTTTACTACCACACATAACATCAATAGAGTCAAGCAAGCTTTTCAACTGAGCAAACTTCTCCGTAGGAGACAACAGACTAGCTGGAGACGGAAAATCTGAGATAAGCTTAGCACCAAGGGCAGTCAAGCTCGCGCCTAGCGCCTCACATAGAATTTCCTTCACTTCATCATAACTGATTACATCACGATCTATACTAGCTACGACTGAGGAGGCAGCTTTCGATTGTAACTTCTGTAGCAACACTGACTTCCAACGTCTCATCGGGCAACCAATATCCCGTAAATCAGCTTCAAGCTTTCTAATGTACTTCGCAATATCAACCCCATCTTTGTGCGGAGCAAGGGCATTAACTTGTCTCATCATCTCAGCATCACCACGACTATCACTTGAATGGGAGGAGGCATTAGACCTCGCCAACTGGGTAATCAAGGATTGACACATAGTCCTAAAATCAGAATCACTCATGGGAGCAGAATCCCTAACAACAATATCATTCTCCTCATCACCCATACTTCTAGCAGTACCAACAGGCACACCAAGAACAGAACTACTACTACTACTACACACGGAATCAGTCACAGAACTCTCAGGGCACACAGGCCTACTACTAAACAAAGGGGTAGAAAAACTCGAACACGACTCAGAAAAATCAGACTCAACACAATCACCTTGGTTCGAAACCACTGTTCGCCTCTTGCGTTTGCACTCCCTGTCCGGCTGCTCGCGCTGGCTCATCCAGGTGATCCAGAGAAGGAGGCGCCCTACAAAGGACACAAAAACAAAATGCAAAGAAAAAAAATTACAAGTCAAAACCAATCGAGACACAATGACACACGAAATGACAGAGTGACAATCAATACCTAAAAAAAACTGCTAAAATGACAATCTCAGAAAAAATGACAAGTTCAACTCAACCAAGACCAAATAAAGAAGTATGAAACTCGAGCTGCCTGTAAAACGCACACACAAACAAAGTGCCACAAATGACAATTAGAGCTCTCAAAAAAAACAAATAGCGTCCACGTGGAATGGGCTCCTTGAAAAAAATATCCCGAAAAATGGCGATCCAACAGACGATGAGAAACGGACGAAATCCAACCGCAACAGTGGGCCTCGAGTTTGAAATCGGGTTGTAAACGGTAGGAGGAGAACGCCTCAGGTCGTAGGAAACGCAGGAACGGTCCACCCGAGTTTAAAATCGGCTGTAGAAGGTCCAAAGGTAGCTCGGCACGATGACGTGAGAAGGACTCGAGATCTCAACACCGCTGCCACCAATTGTGGGATTGAAGGAGTACGGACGCTCCACCACTGCCACCGAAAGATGATAGACACCAAAGCTCTGGGACGACGACCACTCCTAGAACTCTGATGCTCGCTGCCACCAGAGTTCTTCCCTGTTAACTGCGCCCTCTCCCTAGAGTCTTAATCTAGTTTAGAGTTACGTCAACGTGTGTGGGGAACTGAACTGATGATACGCGCGCGTGTCAGAGGTTATATACCTGGAGACACGCGTGCGCGGGGAAATATGGAAAAGGGTCGACCGCCAAGGGCGGGGCACAACTTAAACTACACAGTGTGATGAATACACTCATAAATACATACACACATAATGATGCATGATGCTAATAATCTAAACACTTCTTATGACATATGACGATTAATGTTCAGTCTCTATCTTCTCTCTTCTTCTCTCCTCTCTGATCCACTCCGCCCACAACTGCTATTATAGTGTTTGCATGAAGTAAGCTAAAACATAGTAACATTTTATGTTACCTAACTATCAGGCTCGCTCGCCATTTGTGCTCAAGCACACCACTAGTTTATTTGTATATATGTATGGACGTACGTAAGGCATTTTTGTACTTTGACCCTCGCATTTTTGTGTTAGTTCGGTTGTCGACCCCGTCCCAAATTGCACTGAAACAGAATCCACTGGTTTATCGATCAGTACCCGTATCCACCCTAGAGAAATTGAATGTATACCGTTTTGAATTCTTTTGCTGGGTTTTTTGCAGTTAAAAATTGACAACTTAAGGGACTCATTCTATACGAGTTAGTGCGCGGTGGTAGTCATGCGCTCTTTGTCATGGTTATAAGCCTAGTGCGCACAGTATTTACCTTGAAAATACAGTGTCCCACTAGACTACGCGTGTAGGTGCCTGTCCAGCTTGTTTTCAAAGCATTGTGTGTTAAAACAACACTACTTAGCTAAAAGAATATCACAAAGTAAGAAAACTTTTAAATAAACGTGTATGTTTTGTTGTTGTTTTTCTTTAAATTCAAGCAGTAGTTAGAGAGTTTGCAGAGAGTTGTTTACTATGCCACTGAAATCCCTTTACCCTGTATGAACTAAAGTTTAAAAACTGGACCTTATATTCAGTAGCTTCAGTGTTAGAAGTCAAAATCATTCATATAAAAATAGTATAGTCTTTAGGCTCGCTCGCCATTTGTGCTCAAGCACATCACTAGTTTAAGTGCAGTGAACGACAATCGCAGTGCAAGAACTATAATCGAAATACAAGGACAACAATCGAAGAGTGCAAGAACGGTATCTGAGTACCTTGTAATCTATAATCGAGCATCGCGTGAACGATAATCGAGCATTGAGTGAACGGTAATCGAGAATCAGTAACTTGGAATCAACAATTTGATTATTGTCGCATTTGGTATTCCATACCGGGAAAGGCTAAAAAAACCGGGATAGTTGGCAACTATGCCTTTGTTACTTTCGCTAGTTGAGCTTCGAGTTGTCCAAATCGTTAGAGCTTGTCCTATCTCTAGTGCCAGCGATCTGCCCACCCACAGCTATCTAATAACAACTAAAGCAGGTATTTTGTTATTGATAGGAACTCTGCTCCTACCAAGCTTATTTTATCTACCAGCAATTTCCTTGTTTTTTGTGTGGATGACCACTGGAATGTGAGCAACAACGACGTCAGCAACGATGGGGAAATGGGTGGAGAAACAGCCAAGAGCATCTCTGAGAATAAAGTAGAGGAGGCACTTTGTTCCGTAAACACGATCACCAGGCGAAAAAAGACATCTTACAAGAGACGTCAATGGCGTAAGTTTAGCCAATGTTATGAGCTACTATAGACTACATTTCACTTGTAGATACTTATTCCATCAGCTGCGAAGTGATTTCAAGTAGATAATGCAGGAAACACTCAGTTTGTATATTGATGTGCATCACACAATACTCGCGTAGTTGTATGTATGTTTTGTAGTTGTTTTGTTTGTTTGTTTTGTGGCCATATCGCTTACAAATAGTAGGTAAAAATATCACATACAGAGCTTTAAAATAAGTTTTTGCAATACAGTTGCTCACATTTTGTGCTAGTCACATAAAATAACATTTTCCTTTCCTTGCTTTGCTATTATTAGTAGCTACATTGATATACTTGAGCGTGGGTGCACATTCTTACATTGCTTCTGGCTGTTGTTGATGTTCTTTTCATTTTTACTTTGTATTTAATACAGAGATGAAGATGACATGGGATGTTGCTTTGTCTGCTTTAAAGGGAAAGTGTTCATTGATGATGTAAAGTAAGTTGAAATTTTAAAATGTTATTGCCCATTCTGAAACTAATTCATGCGCCTCTATGGGTTTTACACTTTACATACATATAGCCATGTAATGTCTGGTGTATATAACGAAGGGGCAGTATATATCATTTCACTTTTTAAGAATAGTTATAAAAAAACTAGATTATCACAAGTGTCAACATGGGGTCATTTATTGTCACTTAGTCCTTTAATTAATATGCATTATTATCTTAACTGTTTACAGGTCCAATGCTGAACTGGTCATCTTTAACGATGTTCCTGGTCAGTCTGAAAGTAACACCGTTTTTTATGAATTGGATAACTCACCGGCAGTATTCTCTGCAGAGAGTCCACCTAGTGAGCTGGAAAAGTGAGACTAATTCTCCTTATGTATAAATTTCATTGTTAACTATATCAGCTAATTTCATTCCAATAAAAAAAAATTAGGTAAAATTAGTCTTGAGTTGTGATGTAATTGTCAGGTATGTCATGTTTTTTATTTCGTTTTTGATTGTTGCTTTACGTGCATATAATTATATACATACAGCTATAGATGGAAAATTGCAACTCCATTTGATTCAAGGACAAGTGAATTAGAAGATTTACCGGCCAAAGGAGACAGTGGTGCTGATACTAACAAACCAGGTACGGAGGTTAGACAGAGGAGTGAATTCGAAAATTCACCGACCACAGGAGACAGTGGTGCTGATACTAACAAACCAGATACGGAGGTTTATAGACAGAGAAAAAATCGAAAAATTTAATTTTTTTTTTAATTTTTTGTTGGTTATGTTATGTAGTAACCATTGCACTATTTGTATTATTATGCACGTACTGTATTTGCATTGATCTCAGTATAATCTAGCCTCAGTTCAGTCTTCACCCCTTTCATATTGAATTTCTTATGTGACTTTATATTCACAGTAATATTTTTTATTCACGGTGCTTGTAAAACAGTAGTATAATGACAGAAAATGATGTAATTCTCAAGCTAATTTTATTTAATAATTATTGGACACGAACAAATAAATTCAATATGAACAAGTACATCATTGCCAGACTGCTTCCGACAACATTGAGCTGTATGAAGGAATCCAATGCTGAGTGTTTGAGTTGATCAGTGAAGGTGACATGTAGGTGGAAGTGTTACGCTACAACATCATACACGATAGCCATTGCAAGATTCTCTCTGCAACTCAAAAACTTGTTAATCAAGTCACCTACTACCAAGAAGCCACACTTTAGTGACCTCAAAGATATCTGTGAATTGTCCAAAGTTGTCGTGTTGTCCATGCAGCAAAGAATCACAGTGCCCTACAAAAGTAAGTCAACCGCTATCATATTATGAAGACAAAGGACTATATCGATGATGAATGACTATCTGTCATACATAAGAAAAGCCATGTCAGCTCATGAGACCAGGCTCATACAAGAGCTGAAGGCATTAGATATTACGAAAGACAAAAAAGAAGCCACTTTATTGTCACCAGAGCCAACAATAATTAACCAAAGTTATCTAAAGATTGACCTTCCACCATTCACTAGTAAACCCACTTACTGGCACGACTTTATCGAGCTCTTCAAAACAACTATAGCAAAACGAGAGAGATACCTTACCGACCCTGAAAAATACAGTTTGCTGCTGAAGTCTGTAGCAACCATCTGGGGACTCTACCGTGTTGAAGTTCACACCATACAACAGCTCCTCGTGGCAGCTAAGTTTGATACATGTATGGATCATGAATCATCAAGCCATACATCCGTCAACACACCCAAAAATTTAA